>Ga0265293_10000064_pt1 | contig 234672 bp, 211 predicted proteins | sample Munlanlewell138R_FD_192505 | JGI IMG/M metagenome (GOLD analysis project Ga0265293, IMG submission 192505) | Leachate microbial communities from a municipal landfill in Southern Ontario, Canada - Leachate well 138R | ecosystem: Engineered > Solid waste > Landfill > Unclassified | place... | reverse complement strand
GCGGCGCTGTGCGGGTGATCGGCGCAGCGGCAACGCATTCACGGCCGATTGCCGGTGCCTGCCTACAATCCTTGATGTGGCCCATGGCTGGAATCGGTCCAGGCGCACGGCCGCTGATGGAGGCACGACATGTCCGCGATGAGAACATTGTTTGTCCTGGCCGCCTGCCTGCTGTTGGCCGCGTGTGCCGCGGCGGCGCAGCGGATGCAGATGGAGCGTGAGGAGCTGGCGATCTACCAGAGCCATGCCGGTGAGCCGGTGGATCAGGTGCGCACGTTCCGGATGCATGGCTGGCAGGCGGTGGCCGACCGTTCGCTGCTGCTGGAGACGCGCCTGAACCAGTGGTACCTGGTCGATGTCTTCGGGCCCTGCCAGGGCCTGCAATTCGCCCACACCATCGGCGTGCGCGCGGCGATGAACATGCTGCGGGCGCGCTTCGACCATATCGTGGTGGATGGCCAGTCGTGCCGGATCGAGTCGATCCGGCCGGTGGATGCCCGGGCCGCGCGCGAGGAAATCCGCGAGTTGCGCCGGCAGCAGTGAGCTGGCGGCGATGGCTTGGGCGGGCCTTGGGGCAGGCGTGCTGTGCGGCCGCTGCCGGCAGCTTGTTTGTTGCCGCCAAGCAGGCGCGAGGGGCGCAAAACTCGGTGGCTTCCAGGCTGAATCGCCGGGCCGGTCAGCGGCTTTCCGGCGCCACGTAGCCGGCCGGTTTCTCGGCACCGCCATCGAACAGGAATTTCTCCATTTCAGCGGTGAGCAGCTTGCGTGTTTCCGGATCCAGCGGTGACAGCCGGTTTTCGTTGATCACCAGGGTCTGGTGCGCCAGCCATTGTTCCCAGGCCGGGCGGGAGATTTCGTTGTAGATGCGCTGGCCAAGCTCGCCCGGCCAGGGCGCGAAGTCCAGGCCTTCGGCTTCTCGGTCAAGTTTTTTGCAGTGGATCATTCGCATCGCGGATACCTTCATGGATGGGGCCGCTGCAACAGGCGGCGCACGGGTTGGGGCAGGCCGATCCGGTCCAATTCGCCGCTGGCGAACCAGCCGTGGCGGTCGCCATCGGCAAGGGTGCCGGCGCTGCGTGACAGGCGGCCGCGCCAGGGTTGGGCGATCAGCACGTAGTGGCTGAATACATGGCGCACGGCGGGCAGTTGTTCAAGGGCCGGCAGCGCGTCGCCAGCCAGGCGCAGAGCCAAGTCGCTGTCCAGGCTGGAACGATCCGGATATTCGGGCAGGCTCCACAGCCCGCCCCAGATGCCGCTTTCCGGACGCCGGCCCAGCAGGATGCGTTGCCGGTCATCGAGCAGCAGCAGCCAGTTGGCCTGGCGCTGGGGAAGGGTCTTTCGTGGCCGGGGTGTCGGCAGTTTTTCCACCATGCCGTGTGCCTGCGCGAGGCAGTCGGCGGCAAGCACGCACTGGCCGCAGGCGGGCCGGTGCCGGCTGCACACGGTGGCGCCGAAATCCATCACCGCCTGGGTGTAGTCGGCAAGATCGTCATCGGGCAGCAGGGCCTGCGAAAGCTGCCACAGCCGTTTCTCCACCGCGCTGGTTCCGGGCCAGCCTTCGATGCCATGGCTGCGGCATAGCAGGCGCTTGACGTTGCCATCCAGGATCGCCGCGCGCCGGCCCCAGGCCTGGGCCAGGATGGCGCCGGCGGTGGAGCGGCCGATGCCGGGCAGGGCCAGCAGTTGCTCGAAATCATCGGGCAGCTCGCCGCCGTGGTGCTGCCGGCAATGGCGGGCGGCGGCATGCAGGTTGCGCGCGCGGCTGTAGTAGCCCAGGCCCGACCACAGCGCCAGCACCTGGTCCAGCGGCGCGCGCGCCAGTGCCGGCAGGTCCGGCAATTCGGCGACGAAGCGCTGGAAGTAGGGAATGACGGTGGCAACCTGGGTCTGCTGCAGCATGATCTCGCTCAGCCAGACCCGGTACGGGCTGCGCGGCTGCTGCCAGGGCAGGTCGTGGCGGCCGTGGTCGCGATGCCAGTGCAGCAGGCGCCGGGCGAAGCCGGCGATCGGTGAGTCGATGGTGTTGCTCACGGCTGGCTGCGGTTGCCGCGGGCGTCGTTGGTGCCGGACGCGGTGTTTGCGTCTGAAGCGATGTCGGTGTTGCTGTCCGGATCATCGCTGTCGCCGCTGTCGGCGTCCGTGCCCTGCGGCCCGATTTCAAGGCGCAGGCCGTGCAGTTGCACCGGGCCGATGCCCAGGTGGTTCATCGCCGCCTGCAGATGCAGTTCGCCGATGGCCAGCAGGGGGCGGTCAAGTTGCGACAGCGCCGCGTTGATGCTGTCCGGGTCGATGCTGATCGCCAGGGTTCGCATCGATGGTGGTGACGCGGAACTCGACCTCGATGCCGACTCTGCTTCCGGCGCCGGCTGCTCCAGGCTGAGTGCCAGTGGCGCTCCGGTTTCGGTCAGCCGGGCAGTGGCGGCGATCGGCGCATCGGCCTGGAAGCCGAGCACATCCGGCGCCCAATCCGGCCAGCCAGGAAGGGTGCCGTCCAGATCGACCAGAGCGATTCCGCCTTCGGCCAGATGCACGCGGCCGTCGATGGCGATGGTGGCCTCGGCGGCCGGTGGCTGGTTGTCGGGGCTGATGATGATGCGCCCGGCCAGTTCGTCCAGTTGCAGGCGGCCGTTGGCCTGCGCCGGGCGCGTGGTCAGGGTCAGTGAAACGGTGCGCACCTGGTTGCCGCGCAGGCGCGCGCCAGCATCCAGATGGAAGCTGCGGCCCGAGCGCAGCGGGGTCGTCACCAGGGAGATGCGCTCGATGCGCCAGGGCTCGTCGGTGCTGCCCGACAGCAAGGTGCCGTTCTCGACCCGGATGCCGACGGCGATCTGCGGCAGCCGGGGCGTGCGCTCGGCATCGCGCTCGTCGGTGAATCCGGCCAGCAGTTGCGTCAGGGCCGGCCAGGAGATTTCCGGGCCGCGCAAGTTCAGGCTCTCCACCCGCAGGCCGTCGCGCCACAGCACCGACCAGGGCAGGGCCAGGCTGAGCTGGTCGATGGCGGCCAGGCTTTCGCCGTCGCGGTCGATGCGGATGGTGTCCAGGGTGAGCTGCAGGCGCGGTACCAGGCGGATTCCCGGTGGCTGGCCCAGACTCAGTTCGGCGCCAAGCTCACGTTCGACCCAGCCGCTTATCACCTGGGCCAGGTTCTCGGGGCCGAGCAGCCAGCGCACGGTCATGACCACGCCGCCGGCCAGGAAGGCCAGGGTCAGGGCGATCGCCAGCAGGCGGCCGGGCCGGCCCAGGGTCATGGCGGCGGCTGCCGGGCTTCAACTGGCTCGGGCACCTGTCGGGCGCCGGTCCGATGGCTGCAACCGGCGCGGGCGCTCATCGCTGCTCAGCCTTCCAGCCGTTCCGGCAGCAGGCCATCGATGAAGGCATCCGGATCGAATACCTGCAGGTCGTCGGCGCCTTCGCCCAGGCCGATGTAGCGGATCGGCAGGTTGAACTCGCGCGCCAGGGCAAAGACCACGCCGCCCTTGGCGCTGCCATCCAGCTTGGTCACCACCAGGCCGGTGACGCCGGCGGCCTCGCGGAACTGGCGCACCTGACTGACCGCGTTCTGGCCGGTGGTGGCGTCGATCACCTGCAGCACTTCGTGCGGGGTGTCCGGGTCGAGCTTGGCCATCACCCGGCGGATCTTGGCCAGTTCGTCCATCAGCCCGGCCTGGGTGTGCAGGCGGCCGGCGGTATCGGCGATGAGCACGTTCTGGCCGCGCGAGCGTGCCGCCTGCAGGGCATCGAAGATCACCGAGGCCGAATCCGCGCCCTGGCCCTGGGAGTAGACCGGGATGTCCAGGCGCTGGCCCCAGGTCTGCAACTGCGCCACGGCGGCGGCGCGGAAGGTGTCGCCGGCGGCCAGCACCACGCTGCGGCCGTCGCCGTGCAGGCGCCGGGCCAGCTTGCCGATGCTGGTGGTCTTGCCCACGCCATTGACGCCGACGACCAGGATCGCGAACGGCCGGGCCTTGCCATCGATGGCCAGCGGTCTGGCCACCGGATCAAGCAGGGCGCGCAGGCGCTGGCGCAGGTCGGCGAGCAGGGCAGTGCTGTCGGCGTAGGCGCGAGCGCGCATCTGCGTGCGCAACTGGTCGATCAGTTCGGTGCTGGCGGTGATGCCGACATCGGCGGTGATCAGGGCGGTTTCCAGCTCCTCGAGCAGGTTCTCGTCCAGGGCCGGATTGCCGGAGAACAGGGCGCGCAGGCCAACCCCCAGGCTGCTGCCGGACAGGCGATTGCGCCAGCCTGAGCGGCTGTCGGTGGCTGGCGGCGATGGCGCGGCTGCCGGTGCGGCCCCGGCGGCGGGTGGGTCGCCGGGCTTGCCAGCCGTCGCGGGCCTGGCGGGAGCGGTCGGATCTGCCGGCGCAGTGACCTGGGCAGCAACGGCCGCCGGCACTTCCGGCGCGGCCGCTGGCTGGGTCGTGGCGGCGGCGGATTCTTCGACCGGAATGCCTGTTCCGGCGATGTCGCCGGTCGGGCTTGCCGTTTCGGCCGCGGGCACGTCGGCCGGCGACATCGCGGTCTTGTCCTGGTCCTTGGCCGGCTGCTCGGACGGTGGCTTTTTGCGGAAAAAACGTAGCATGGTGATCGCTGGGTGAGGGGGCGGTTATCCTAGCCGGAATGGTTCAACAGGACGCGAAAATGCAGGCTGCCGGTCATCCGCGCGCCACAGTGGCGCCGGGTACCAGCGCTTGCCTGCGGTGGCGTTGGCGCGTGGCTGCAGCCGATGCGGTGATCGCAAGGTCGGATCGCGATGGCCGCTGACCGGCGCCCATCGCGCCCGGCACGCTCATCCCGGCCGGCCGGGAGCATTCGCCTGATCGCCGGCCAGTGGCGCAGCCGCAAGCTGCCGGTGCCCGACCTGCCGGGTTTGCGGCCGACACCCGACCGGGTACGCGAAACCCTGTTCAACTGGCTGGCGCCGATCATCGCCGGCAGCCGCTGCCTGGATCTGTTCGCCGGTACCGGCGCTCTGGGCCTGGAAGCAGCGTCTCGCGGCGCCGCCGAGGTCTGGCTGGTGGAGCAGGAGCCGCGCGCGGTGGCCCAGTTGCGCGAGAACATCTCCCGCCTGCAGGCCGACCAGGTGCGGGTGGTGGCCAGCCCGGTGGCGGCGTTCCTGGCGCAGGCACCAGCGCAGCCGTTCGATATCGCCTTCGTCGATCCGCCCTATGCCGCCGGCGCGCTGCCGTCGGTGCTGGCTGATCTGGCGGCAGGCGGCTGGTTGCGGCCGGGCGCATTGATCTATGTCGAGTGGCCGCAGGAGGCACCGCCGCCGCTGCCGGCTACGCCCTGGCGCAGCATGCGCGCCGGTGCCGTGCGCTGCGCGCTGTACCGTTGGCCCGAAGCCGCGGACCATGACAGCGCAGCCGCCGCCAGCAGCGTCCCGGCCTGATGTCTGCCGGACGCAATCGGGTTCTTTCTGGTCCGGGCGCGACCTGGTGCGGGGTCGAGATCGGGCCGACGGCCGTGCCATCATCGTGGTCCCCTTGAAACCTGCGCGAGACGATGATGCCGGTCAGCCCCAGAATCGCCATCTATCCGGGTACCTTCGACCCGGTCACCAATGGCCATGTCGACCTGATCCAGCGCGCCGCGCCGCTGTTCAACCAGGTGGTGGTGGGCATTGCCGACAACCCGATCAAGAACCCGACCTTCACCCTGGAAGAGCGCCTGGAACTGGCGCAGAAAGCCCTGGCCGGTGTCGACAATGTGCGCGTGGTCGGCTACCGCAACCTGCTGGCCGACTTCGCCCGGGAGATCGGCGCCGGCGTGATCCTGCGTGGCCTGCGCGCGGTTTCCGACTTCGAATACGAGTTCCAGTTGGCGAGCATGAACCGGCATCTGATCGCCGAGGTCGAGACTTTGTTCCTGACGCCGGCCGAGCAGTGGAGTTTCATTTCATCCTCGCTGGTGCGCGAAGTCGCCCGCTTTGGTGGGGATGTTTCCGGATTCGTGCATCCGGCTGTTTCTGCTGCGCTGAAACAAAAATTCTGCTGAACGCGGGCTATACTCACAGGCGTGAACGACTCACGCACGCTGACCAGGAGACACCGTCCATGAAGGCATCCGCCCGTTTGATCTTGCCGGCTTTCTTGGTCGGCCTGCTGGCCCTGTCGGGCTGCGACAACACCACGCCGGTCGCCGACAGCGGCGACCAGGCCGCCGCCAATGTGCTGGCCGTGCCGACCTCGCAGGATGATGGCGAATGGCGCCAGTACGTGGGCCGCATGATCGGCAAGAACATCAAGCGCCGCAGCATGCCGCCGTTCGCCTTCTACCTGCCGCCCGACGACGAGGAAGAGGTGGAAAAGCAGATCGCGCACATGCGTACCACGGTGCTGCGGCCGATCGCTCGTGACACCACGCTGGGCTTTGGTTCGCGCGATTCGGGCCTGCTGGCCTCGCGCATGAACGAGGTGTTCGAGCCGGTGCCGGACAATGCCCTGCACGGCGTGCGCGTGGTCTTCGTTGGCCATGAGGCCGACCGGGAGACAGTCGAAGCGGCGGTGCGCGACACCGGTGCCGAGTTCGTGTTCGCGCAGATTGGTTCCTGACAGCCGCGTCCATGCCACGGGCGGGCCGTTACGGCTGCCGGCACCTGTCATCGGCGGTAGCGGGTGGAAACGCCCGCTACCGTTTTTTCTTTCAGCTTCGGACTGCGCGATTGTGTGCCGACTGAATTGGCCGCCCGTGTCGCCCGCCCGTCCGCGATGCCGGACTGCAGGCCTTGGCCAGCAAACGTGTCGCCCAGCCAGGGCATGAAGCCATGGTTTCCCCGGCAAGCCTGATCCGCTGGCTGCTGTTCGCCCTGCTGGCGGCAGCGGTGGGTGGCACCTTGTTGCTGTCCTTGCTGGCGGTGGATACCGGGCTGTCGGTCTGGGAACGGCTGCAGGGCATGCCGGCCGGCTTTCGCTATCTTTACGCGGCATTGCTGGCGGTGGCTGGCCTGGCGGTGACCGGGCTGGGCTGGCGCCTGATGCGCAAAAAGCGCGTGCGGCCGCTGCCGCCAGCGCCAGCTCCGACCCGCGAATCGCTGCGCGGCCGCGCCGGCGGCTTTGTCGAGGACGGCCTGCAGTTCCAGGTTGAGCAGGAACTGGCTGAGCTGGACCGGCGCAACAGCGACGAGCGCATCCAGGTGGCCGTGTTCGGCGCGGTCAATGCCGGCAAGAGTGCGCTGATCCGTGCCCTGGCCCCGGAGGCGGACACCGGCAGCGATGTCATCGCCGGCACCACGCGCCTGGTCAGCCATCACCAGGGCCGGCTTGCCGACGGCCGGGTGCTGGTCCTGGCCGACGTGCCCGGCACCCAGGAAGACGCCGGGCGCGAGCAACTGGCGCGCGAGGAAGTGCTGCGCGCGCACTTCGTGCTCTATGTCTGTGCCGCCGACCTGAGCCGCCCGGAAGCGGCCGAGGTCGCCTGGTTGAACGATTTCGGCAAACCCTTCGTGCTGGTGCTCAACCAGGCCGACCGCTACGACGACAGCGAGCTGGCGCAGTTGCGGCAACGGCTGCATGAGCGCACCGGTGTGGAAGTCATCGCCGCCAGTGCCGGTGGTGGCGAGCAGGTGCTGCTGGTCCAGGACGGGCACGAACGCCTGGCCTGGCAGGAGCGCGAGGCCGATGTCGAGCGGCTGCGCCAGCGCCTGGCGCGGCATCTGCGTGGCCCTGTCGAGCGCTGGCAGCCGGCGCGGGAAAGTGCCGTGCTGCGCGGCCTGGACCAGCGCGTTGGCCGCCACGAGGCCGAGGATCGGGCCCGGCGTGCCGATGCCGTGGTGGTCAAGTACACCCGGCGGGCGGTGGTCGGCGCCCTGGCGGCGGTGGCGCCGGGCAGCGATCTGGTTATCCAGGGCGCGCTCGGCACCGCCCTGGTGCGCGAGTTGGCCGGAATCTATGAGGTCCCGGTGCGGCAGATCGATGTCGATGCCCTGATCGACCGCATCGGCAGCACGCTGCGCACCAGCACGGCCGTGGTCCTGGCCATCGCCGGCAATGCCGCCAAGGCGTTCCCGGGCGTGGGCACCATCGGCGGCGGCCTGGCCCATGCCGTCGCCTACGGCCTGATCTTCGACAGCCTGGGCCGGGCCGTGGCCGCGACCTTGGCCGACGGCGCGCCGCTGGATCCCGAGCGCACCGCCCGGGTTTTTGCCGAACAGGTGACGCGGGTGCCGGGCCGGCGCGTGCTGCAACTGTTGCAGGACGCGTTGACGCGCGGGCGGCCGTGACGATTCCACGATCCAATGCCGGCTTTTTCGCGGCTTCCCGTTGTCGGTTTCCGCTCGGGTCATTGGCCTTGGCAGATACTGGGCCGAGGCTGGCCGTTGCGGCAGCGGTGCGATCGCTGCCGGCAGCGCCATTGATTGCCATCCGGCCAGGACAAGGAGAACGCATGATGTCGGGCATCCTGGTTTTCGTCGGCGGCGTGTTGGCCAGCGCCACCACCATCGCCAGCATTTGCCTGCGCTTGGCTGGCGCCCGGCAGCCGGCGCTGCTGGTGTGCGTGCCCGGGCGGTTGCCTTGAGCCGGCGCTGGCCCTGGCAACGTTTGGCTGACCGCGCCGGCGCTTGGCGTCGACGTTCCGGCGAGCCCAAGGCGCCCACTACCGAAGGCGCAGCGGACACCGGCCAGCGTGGCAGCCGGGCATCGGCGGACAAGGCCGCCGAGCGGGTGCGCGACAGTCTGGCCGCGCTCAAGGACGACCCGTCGATCCCGCCGGCAGTACGCCAGCAACTGGCCGCTGACTTCGCCGAAGTCGAAGCCATGCTCGGCAAGCTCGAGCGTGGCGATCTGCATATCGCCGTATTCGGCCGGGTCAGCGTTGGCAAGTCGGCCCTGCTCAATGCCCTGGCCGGCCGGCAGCTTTTCCAGGTTGGTGTCCTGCACGGCACCACGCGCGTCCAGCAACTGGCCGACTGGCAACAGGACCAGGCCGGCAAGGTGGTGCTGATCGATACGCCGGGCATCGACGAGCTCGACGGCGAGGCGCGCGAGCAGTTGGCCTGGGAAGTGGCCGACCGTGCCGACCTGGTGCTGTTCGTGGTTGAAGGCGACCTGGTGCACAGCGAGCGCGAGGCGCTGTCGCGGCTGCTGTCCTGGCAGCGGCCGGTGCTGCTGGTGCTGAACAAGGCCGACCGCTACAGCCCGGAGCAGGGCCAGCGCCTGCTGGAACGGCTGCGCGAGCATGTCGACAGCCGCATGGCGCCGGAAAATATCGTGCTGGCCTCGGCCCTGCCGCCACCGGTGGTGCGGGTCGAGCAAGGCGCCGACGGCCGCACCGCGCGCAACCGGCAGGAGCGCCCGCCGCAAGTGGCACAGTTGCAGCAGCGCCTGCTCGATGTCCTGGAACGCGAGGGCCGCACCCTGGCGGCACTCAATGCCGGCCTGTTCGCCGGCCGCCTGGCCGACCAGGTCGCCGGCAGGGTGATGGACCTGCGGCGCAAGCACGCGGCCAAGGTGATCCACAGCTACTGTCTTGCCAAGGGCGTGGCCGTGGCCCTGAACCCGGTGCCGGTGGCCGATCTGGTGGCTGCCGTCGGCCTGGATACCGCCCTGGTGGTGCATCTGGGCCGGGTCTATGGCATGCCGCTGAGCCGCAGCGAAGCCGGCCGCCTGATTGCCACCATCAGCGCCCAGATTGCGGTGCTGATGGCCGGCATCTGGGGCGTGCACCTGGGCGCCTCGGCGTTGAAGGCGCTCAGCGTCGGCCTGTCGACCGTGGTCACCGCCGGTGCCCAGGGGGCACTGGCCTGGTATGCCACCTTGATCGTCGGCCGCACCGTCGAGGACTACCTGCGCCGGGGCAAGAGCTGGGGCCGTGATGGCGCCAAGCGCGCGGTGCGCGATGTCGTGGCCAGCCTGGATCGGGATTCGGTGCTGCGCCAGGCGCGCAGCGAGATCATCGCGCGTCTGAAGACCCGGCAGACGCCGTAACGGCCCGGATTTTCCGGCCGCTTCGGCACGTTGCGGTCCCTTCCGGCGGGCGCATGCTAGCCTTGGCCGCCACCTGCCGCGGCAGGTTCCCAGCACCCTTCATCAAGGCGGATAAGTCGTCATGGCTGTCAGTATTTTTGACCTGTTCAAGATCGGCGTCGGGCCGTCCTCGTCTCATACCGTCGGGCCGATGCGCGCCGCCGCGCGCTTTGGCCAGCGCTGGCTGGAGGAGGCCGGTGTCTTGGCCCGGGTGGCGCGGGTGCGCGCCGATCTGTACGGCTCGCTGGCCCTGACCGGGCGCGGCCACGGCACCGACAAGGCAGTGCTGATGGGTTTTGAGGGCCATTATCCCGATGCGGTCGATCCCGATGCGATCGAGCCGACCCTGGAGCGCATCCGCGGCAGCCGTCGATTGCGCCTGCTGGGCCGGCACGAGATCGAGTTCGAGGAAAAGCGCGACCTTGGTTTCAACAAGCGCCAGAAACTTCCGTATCACACCAATGGCATGCGCTTCACCGCCTGGGATGCCGACGGCAATGTCCTGGCCACGCGCGATTACTACTCGGTTGGCGGCGGCTTTGTCGTCAACCAGGATGAAGCGGCGCAGGACCGCATCGTCGCCGATACCACCGCGCTGCCGTATCCGTTCCGCAGTGGCGACGAGTTGCTGGCCCTGTGCCACGAGCATGGTTTGTCCATCGCGCAACTGATGCATGCCAATGAGCAGGTCTGGCGCAGTGGCGAGGAGATTCGCGACCAGTTGCGCCAGATCTGGCAAGCGATGCAGGGCGGCATCGCGCGCGGCATCCGCTCGGAAGGCACCTTGCCTGGCGGTCTGCATGTGCGCCGGCGCGCACCCGGTCTATACCAGGAGCTGAGCGCGCGGCCGGAAGCGGCGCTGCGCGATCCGCTGACCATCCTGGACTGGGTCAACCTCTATGCCCTGGCGGTGAACGAGGAAAATGCCGCCGGTGGCCGCATCGTCACCGCGCCGACTAATGGTGCGGCCGGGATCATGCCGTCGGTGCTGATGTACTACGACCGCTTCCAGCCGCAGGCCAGCGAGCAGGGCGTGTTCGATTTCTTCCTGACTGCCGGCGCGATCGGGATTTTGTACAAGGAAAACGCCTCGATCTCCGGCGCCGAAGTCGGCTGCCAGGGCGAGGTCGGGGTCGCCTGTTCAATGGCTGCCGGCGGTTTGACCGCTGCCCTGGGCGGCACGCCCGGTCAGATCGAGAATGCCGCCGAGATCGGCATGGAGCACAACCTGGGCCTGACTTGCGACCCGATCGGCGGCCTGGTGCAGATCCCCTGCATCGAGCGCAATGCCATGGGCGCGGTGAAGGCGATCAATGCCAGCCGCATGGCCCTGCGCAACGACGGCAAGCACCATGTCTCGCTGGACAAGGTGATCAAGACCATGCGCGACACCGGCCGCGACATGCAGGACAAGTACAAGGAAACCAGCCGCGGCGGCCTGGCGGTTAATGTCATCGAGTGCTGAGGCCGGCGCTGATGACGACGGCGAGCTTGCCTGTTGCCGTTTGCGGTCGGTGGGAAAGATCAGCGGCAGGATCAGCGGCAACCGGCACTCATGCCGGCATGCCGGCCAGGGCATCGGGTACCGACAGCGGTCCCTTGCCGGGTTGGTAGGCACCTTTCAAAGCCTGTTGCAGGAACCTGATCGCCTGGTCGACGGCGGCCTTGTCGTCCAGGCCGTGAGCCAGGCCCGCGGCCACCGCCGAAGCCAGCATGCAGCCGGTGCCATGGCCGGCCAGCGGCAGGCGCGGGTGGTGCCAGGTTGCGATGTCGCCATCGCGCTGCCGATACAGGTCGACCAGATCATCGCCGGGCAGGTGGCCGCCCTTGAGCAGGATGCCGCCGCGGGTCCACGGCGCCAGTTCGGCCGCGGCCGCGAGCGCATCCTGGCCAGGGCCGATCGTGCGCCCGAGCAGGGTTTCGGCTTCGGGCAGGTTCGGCGTCAGGACATCGGCCAGCGGCAGCAGTTGCTCGCGCAGGGCCGACAGCGCCCGGCGTTCGCTCAGGCGGGCGCCGGAAGTTGCGATCATCACCGGATCCAGCACGATGCGCCTTGCCTGGCGTGCGGCCAGCACCGCCGCCACCGTTTCGATCACCGGCACGCTGCCGAGCATGCCGATCTTCACCGCCTGGATGTCGAAATCATCGAACAGGGCATCAAGCTGGGCGCGCAGGAAGCGGGGCGGCGGCCGGTGGATGGCGGTCACGCCGCGGGTGTTCTGGGCGGTCAGGGCGGCGATCGCGCTCAGGCCGTGGCAGCCCAGCGCCAGGAAGGTCTTGAGGTCGGCCTGGATGCCGGCGCCACCGCCCGAATCGGAACCGGCGATGGTCAGGACGACAGGTCTGGTGTGCATTGTTTTGGGGTGTCCTGTGGGATGGATCTTGGTGCGGCCGGTTTCCGGCGCAGGCGGGATGGCCGTGCAATGTCCGCCAGCGCGGGGAAGGGAATGTTGCAAATCCGCCACAGCCGCAGTTGGCGCAGGCGGCAACGGCTGGCAACTTCAAGGCTTGACAAGAGTTTAACGCGCGCCCATAGTGTGGCATGTAAACCACAGGCGCTCGAACCACTCCGGATCTCCTAGGGGTATGTCAACAGCAATGACGAGCCATTTCAAGGGAGTTGTCAGCCTTGTGCTCACACTCCCTTTCTCTTTTTCCGTCTCGATCGCCCAGGCGAACGATGTGGCGTCCGGCCATGCCGCGCTGATGCAATCGCTGGCCGTGGAAGAAGCTGTGCTGGAAGGCTGGTACGCCTATGCCCAGGCCAGCATCGTGCCCGATTTCGAGTGGGCCGACCGCCCCGTGGCGCGGGCGCCCGACCTGCTCAGCGTCAGCACCGGCAGCATCGCGCGCCGGCAGATGTCGGCCGATGGCCGGCTCGGCGTCAACGTCAATTATTCGCGCACTTCGCTGCACGAGGCCGGGCGGGGTGGCCGCAACGGTTTCGCGCCGATGCATCTGGAACAGGCCGCGCCGCTGCAACTGCGCCAGGAAATCTTCAGCCCCGGCGTTCTGGCGGCCACCCGCTTTGGCCAGGTCGAGCTTGGCGCGGTGTTCGTCTACCAGCATTTCGCCTCCTGGGACATGGGCGGCCTGACCGCGACCGAGGTCGGCCTGGGCCTGCGCGAGGAGCGCAATGGCCGCACTGAATCATCGTTTGGTCATGGTATCCAGTTGGGTTGGAGCGGCCAGTTCGGCGCCGACTTCGATTACCGATTCGACTTCCGTTCCAAGGTCGACATGGATGCCTTCAACACCTTCATCGGCGCCTATTCGGCCCCGGGTGATTTCGATCTGCCGGCCCAGGTCGGAGTCGAGTTCGGCTATCAACTGACGCCGCGCACGCGGCTGGCGCTGGGCATCGAACAGGTGCAGTACAGCGATATCCAGCCGTTCCTGGATTCGGGCCTGCCCAACCGGGTGCTGGCCTTGCTCGGCGATGGCGGCGGGCCACAGTTCCGCTGGCGCGACCTGACCATCTACAGCGCCCAGTGGCAATGGTCGCCGACCACGGTCGATACCTTCAGCCTGCGCTATTCGACCCGGCAACAGCCGACGCCGGACTCACCGGCCCTGCGCCGGGCATTGGCAGCCGATTACACCGACAACAACTTCGCGGTCTCTTGGGCGCACCGGCTGACGCCCAGCCTGCAGCTTGGCATTTCCGCCAGCTACGCACCGGCCAGCTATTTCCTCGGCTACCCGGACCTGTTCGGACGTTCGTTCCGCGACGGTTCCCAGGTCGAGGGCGAGTTCATCCTCACCGCCCTGTTCTGAGTTCCCTGCGCGCTTGGGCGGCTTCCGGCTGCCCACCGCTGCTGGCGCTGCTGGCACCTGTTCCAGCAAGCTGGGCCGATCGCCGGCGGCAAGCCCTGCCGCTGGCCGAGCAAGATTCTTGATTCCATCGCGCAGGCCAGGTGCGCCCGCGCCCGTTGCCGTGTCCGATGATTATTGGCCGCCGCCCGGCGACCATTGACCTGGCATGGTCCGCCAACAACAGCGCCGCGCGCTGCCGGCCAGCCTGACGCGAAATCAGGCAGCCAGGCCTACAACGCCGCGGAAGCGAAATCGGCCAGGCGTGAACGCTCGCCGCGACGCAGGGTGACATGGGCACTGTGCGCCCAGCCCTTGAAGCGGTCGACGGCGTAGGTCAGGCCGGAGGTGGTTTCGGTCAGATAGGGCGTGTCGATCTGGGCGATGTTGCCCAGGCAAACCATCTTGGTGCCGGGCCCGGCGCGGGTCAGCAGCGTCTTCATCTGCTTGGGCGTGAGGTTCTGCGCCTCGTCGATGATCACGTAGCGGTTGAGGAAGGTGCGCCCGCGCATGAAGTTGAGCGCACGGATCTTGATCCGCGAGGCGAGCAGGTCGTTGGTCGCCTGGCGGCCCCAGGATCCTCCTTCCTGCGGGTTGGTCAGCACTTCCAGGTTGTCGGTGAGGGCGCCCATCCACGGCGTCATCTTTTCTTCCTCGGTGCCGGGCAGGAAGCCGATGTCCTCGCCGACGCTGACCGTGGCCCGGGTCATGATGATTTCCCGGTAGCGTTGCTCATCCATGGTCTGGGCCAGGCCGGCGGCCAGGGCGAGCAGGGTCTTGCCGGTGCCGGCGGTGCCGAGCAGGGTGACGAAGTCGACGTCCGGATCCATCAATGCGTTGAGGGCGAAGTTCTGCTCGCGGTTGCGGGCACTGATGCCCCACACGGCGTGGCTGTGCTGGCGGTAGTCGTCCAGCATCTCCAGCACCACGCGCGAGCCGTCGCGCTCGGCCACGCGCAGTTCCAGGGCCTCGTCACCACCGAAGTAGAGGAATTGCTGTGGCTGCCAGTTCTCGTCTGGCGCCAGCTCCACCTCGTAATAGGTGCGGCCATGGTTGGACCAGGAACGCAGGCCCTGCTCGTGCCGTTGCCAGAACTCGGCCGGCAGCTCGGACAGGCCGGTGAACAGCAGATTGAAATCATCCAGGGCCCGGTCGTTCTCGTAGTCCTCGGCCGGAATGCCGAACAGGCTGGCCTTGATCCGCATGTTGATGTCTTTGGACACCAGGACCACGGGTTGGCTGGTCAGGCGCTCGCGCAGCTCAAGTACTGCGTGGATGATCTGGTTGTCGGCACTGTTCTTCAGGCCGGCGGCCACGGGTACCGGGGCCGGATCGGTGGTGGTCTGGAAATGCAGCCGGCCTGGTTCGCCGCCCAGGTCCAGGCGCAGGTCGTGCGGGCGCAGCAGGGGAATGCCGCCATCCAGGTTGCCGTTGCCATGGCTTTGGATCAGCTCATTGAGGAAGCGGCTGACCTGGCGCACGTTGCGGGCGACCTCGGTGGTGCCCTTCTTGGCGGCATCGAGCTCTTCCAGCACCACCATCGGCAGCAGGATGTCGTGTTCTTCGAAGCGGAACAGCGAAGTGGGATCGTGCATCAGCACGTTGGTATCAAGAACGTAAGTGCGCTTGCTTGCGTTCATGCTGGCTGGGGTTCCTGTGGGCAAAAGGGCATCAGGACGGATGCCGCGTCAAAGGGATGTCGGAGGGGGGGGGGAGGATCGGGCAACAGCTTGCGGCCCTGCCGGCGGATGGCCGCCGTGGCTGCCAGGCCCTCAGGTGCCGGTTGCCGGGATGGCGCTGGCTGGCCCTTGGCGCGCAGGGTGAGGGCGAAGCTCAGACCAGTTCCTGTGCGGCGGCCAGCACCGCTTCGGCGTGGCCAGGCACCTTCACCTTGCGCCATGCCTGCGCCAGGGTGCCGTCGGCGGCGAACAGGAAGGTGCTGCGCTCGATGCCGATGAACTTGCGGCCATACATGTTCTTTTCCCGCAGCACATCGAAGGCCTGGCACAGGGTGCCATCCTCGTCGGAGAGCAGGGCAAACGGCAACGCGTGCCTGGTGCTGAAGCGCTCGTGGCTGGCCAGGGTGTCGCGCGACACGCCCAGCACCTGCACGCCCAGGGCGGTCAACTGGTCATGGTGGCTGGCCAGCTCCTGCGCCTGTCGGGTGCAGCCGGGCGTGGCGTCACGCGGATAGAAATAGATCAGCAGCGGCGCGCCGATGTGATCGCGCAGGTTGATCGTGCGCTCACCGGTGGCCGGGGCGGAAAGGTCGGGAAGCCGGTCGCCGATCTGCATGGTCTAGAACTTGAGCGGGTCGAGGATGGCATCCAGGTTCAGCCGGTCGCAGAACTCAAGGAAGTCATCGCGCAGCGCGGCGATATGCATGTCCACCGGGATGCCGATGGTGAATTGCGCCGACAGCACTTCGGCGCCGGTTTGCGTGGCGGTGTAGCGGCTGCAGCTCATGTTCTCGATGCCGATGCCGTGGTGCTCGAAGAATTCGGCCAACTGGTAGATCACGCCCGGCTTGTCGGCGGCGGTGACCTCGACGATGTAGGGCAGGTAGTGGCCGTCGGGCTTGCGCAGCGAGGTGCGGAAGAACTGCACATGCAGGCCCTCGTCGCGCTGCAGCCGGCCGAGCGCGGATTCCAGCTTGGCGATGGCATCCCAGGAACCCTGCACCAGGGCCTGCAGGCAGACATCCTGGCCCAGCGCGGCCAGGCGGGTTTCGATCAGGTTGCAGCCGGACTCGGTAATCCGTCGGGACAGCCGGACCAGGGGCGATTCTTCCCGCGGCGCGACGGAGATGATGAGCAGGTGGTTCTCATTGGGCTGCTTGCGCTGTTCGTTCAAATTCGATTCCCTGCCCGATGGGCGATCATGATCCTGGCTCGACGAGACGGTCTGGAGAACAGGCCAAGGGAGCATACTTGTCACCCTGTGACAGCCGCAAGTAACATGCCGCGGACCGGCACGCTGCCGACCTGAACCCCGTTTTGGACCGTCATTTTGACTATTTCCGGCAGCATCTGCGCCTTGATCACCCCGTTCACCGACGCCGGCGCGCCCGATCAGGATGCGCTGGCGCGGCTGGTCGAACACCACATCCAGGGCGGCAGCCACGCCCTCGTGGTTGCCGGCTCCACCGGCGAGGCGGCGATGCTCGAGGACGCCGAGTACAGCCGCCTGCTGGCGGACGTGGTGGCGCTGGTCAAGGGTCGTATCCCGATCCTTGCCGGCACTGGCGCGCCGGGCACCACGCGCACCGTGCGCCTGACCCGCATCGCCTGCGAACAGGGTGTCGACGCCGCCCTGGTGGCGGCGCCCAGCTATGTCCGGCCAACCCAGGAAGGCCTGTATCGCCATTACCTGGCGGTGGCCGAGCAGGGCGGCCTGCCGGTGGTGCTGTACAACGTGCCCGGTCGCACCGCCTGCGACCTGCTGCCGGAAACGGTGGCCCGCCTGGCGCCGCACGCCAACATCATCGGCATCAAGGAAGCGCTCGCCGATGCCGGTCGCATCCAGGCGCTGCTGGCATTGCAGGACAACAACTTCGTGGTTCTCAGTGGTGACGACCCGACCGCCCTGGCTTCGATGCAGGCCGGCGCCCGCGGCCTGATCTCGGTCGCGGCCAATGTCGCCCCGGGTCTGATGGCCGCTTTGTGCGATCATGCCCTGGCCGGGCGCGCGCCGCAGGCGCAGACGCTCGATGCCGCGCTGCAGGCGCTGTACCGGTTCCTTGCTGTTGAATCCAACCCCATTCCGGCCAAGTGGCTGTGCCACCGGCTGGGTCTGTGCCAGCCACGCATGCGGCTGCCGCTGACCACCTTGACACCGCAGTGGCATGGCGAGGGCGACCAGGTTCTGGCCGGCCTGGCCGATCTGGCCAGCCAGGCCGCATGAAGGAATTGCCGATGAAGTTACCCGTTGCGATCTTGGTTGCTGCCACTGTCGCCGTTGCCGGATGCAGCGTCTTCAAGCGGCAGGATGCCGACTACCAGGCCAGTGTCGACCGGCCGCCGCTGACCGTGCCGTCCGATCTGGACCGGCCGGTGGTGGACGACATGCTGCAGATCCCGGATCTGGCTGCGCCCGGCTCGCGTGATGTCCGCCGCGTCGATCGGCCGTCATCGGCGGCCGGGGCGGGCTCGTTGCCCGGCGCCTTCATGCTCGAAGACAGCGCCGAGGGTGCCTGGCGCCGCATCGGTCTGGCCCTGGCTCGACTCGGTGATGATGTCAGTATCGTTGATGCCGATCAGGCCGCCGGTCGTTATCGGGTCATGGTTACCGGCCGGGAACCGGCGGACGGCTTCTTCGGGCGCCTGATGCGGCGCCAGCGCAACTGGAGCGAAGAAGTCGACATCCAGTTGACCGCCGCCGATGGCGGAATCCAGGTGGCACCGGTCGGTGCCGGCCGGGAAGGGTATGCGGTCGTGGCACGACTGCGCCAGCGTCTGGGCACGCTCTGAGCGGCCAGGAAACCTGGCCCATCGCCGGCAACCGTCGGGCAACCGGCCCGCGGCTGATCAGCGGCTGATCAGCGGCGGCGCCGGAAGAAAGACATCGGGTGTTGCTGTGTTGATGACCGGCAGGTGGCCGGTTGATGATCGCCTGATCGCCTGACGACCGGCAATGGTTGAGCGCCTGCGACGGCGCTGGCCAATCAGCGTTCCAGCAACGGCAACTTGTCGGGCACGTCCTGCCACTGGTCGGCATCTTCCGGTGCGTCCTTGCGCTCGCTGATCACCGGCCAGTCCCTGGACAGCTCGGCGTTGAGCTCGATGAAATGCTCCTGGCCGGCTGGTACCGAGTCATCCGGATAGATGGCATTGACCGGACATTCGGGCTCGCACAGGGTGCAGTCGATGCACTCTTCCGGATCGATGACCAGGAAGTTGGGCCCCTCGTGGAAACAGTCGACCGGACACACCTCCACGCAGTCGGTGTACTTGCATTTGATGCAGTTTTCGGTAACGACAAAGGGCATGGTGGCAAGCTCCTGCAAACGGCTGCGTGGCCCTGCAGGCGCATCGTCCCGATATGCGCAGGTGAACTGGCGGGGATGGACGGATGGCGCTCCCTACGAGGTTCGAACTCGTGTTTCCGCCGTGAGAGGGCGGCGTCCTGGACCACTAGACGAAGGGAGCGTGCTTGAGGCCGGGTGTAGCAGGCCGCTATTATAGGCGATCCCGCCGCCAACATCGCAAGAGCGTCCAAGCGCTTGACAAATTCCGGCCAATTTCCGGCATGACCCTCCCCACAGCAAGCGCCGGGGTCGGGATCGTTCCGCGCGCACAACACCCCATTTCACGTAAGCAGATCAGCGGCAACGCGCTGCGCGTGCTCTATCGCCTGCATGAAGCCGGCTACCAGGCCTACCTGGTCGGCGGCGCCGTGCGTGACCTGCTCCTGGGCCTGGCGCCCAAGGACTTCGATGTTGCCACCGATGCCCTGCCCGAGCAGATCCGGCAACTGTTCCGCAACTGCCGCCTTATCGGTCGCAGGTTTCGCCTGGCGCACATCCACTTCGGCCGCGAGATCATCGAAGTCGCCACTTTCCGTGGCAGCGGTGATGGGGCCGGTGACCGCGAAGTCGACAATGGCCGCCTGTTGCGCGACAACGTCTACGGCACGCTGGAAGAAGACATCTTCCGCCGCGATTTCACCGCCAATGCGCTGTACTACCACATCGGTGATTTCAGCCTGCTCGACGAGGTCGGTGGCATGGCCGACATCCAGGCCCGGCATTTGCGCCTGATCGGTGATCCGCGCGAGCGCTTTCGCGAAGATCCGGTGCGGATGATGCGCGCGGTGCGTTTTGCCGCCAAGCTGGATTTCAGCATCGACCAGCAGATGCTCGACCTGATGCCGTCGATGGCGCCGTTGCTGGCCGAGATGCCGCCGGCGCGGCTGTTCGACGAGGCCGGCAAGATGCTGCTCAACGGCCATGCCCTGGACAGCTTCGACCTGTTGCGCGACTGCGGTCTGCTGCCCGAACTGATGCCGCAGGTCGAGCGCAGCCTGGCCGGTGCCGATGGCGAGCGCAGCCTGAGGTTCATCCGTACCGCGCTGGCAAACGCCGATGACCGGGTCCACCAGGGCAAGACCCTGACCTCGGGCTTCATCCTGGCGGTGCTGCTGTGGCAGCCGGCCCGTGAAGAGCATGCACAACGGGTGGCTGCCGGCGAAGAAGCCAGCCAGGCCTGGCTGCAGGTCGGCGAACGGGTGGTCGTGCCGTTCTGCCGCCGGGTCGCGGTGCCGAGGCGAATCACCCTGGGCACGCTGGAAATCTGGACCCTGCAGCACTGGCTGCTGCAGCGCAACCGCCGGCGTGTGGTGCGCCTGCTGGGTCATCCGCGTTTCCGGGCCGCTTTTGATTTCCTGTGCCTTCGGGCCAGCGTCGAGCCGGAACTGGAACCGGTGGCGCAGTGGTGGCAGCAGGCGCAGACCCTGGATGCCGGGCAGTTGCGCGAGCATATCCAGGCCCTCAACCAGAACGCTGGACCGGGCCGCGACGATGGCGAGGCTCAGGAGACCAAGGGCACCGGTCGCCGGCGCCGCCGTTCCGGACGCCGTCGCCGCTCGGGCAAGGGCAGCGCAGTACCCGAGAGCTGAACGCCATGGCTGGCTCTGGCGGGTCCGCCAATAACACTGACTGCGCTGACAGCACCGCTGTTGCCGCTGCAGCCGATGTCGGGCACGCCGGCACGGTGCTGGCCCATGTCGGCCTGGGCAGCAACCTGGCCCAGCCGGCACGACAGGTTGCCGCGGCCATGCACCGCCTGGCCGCCTGGCCGGGGGTGAGGCGGTTCCGGGGCTCGCGTCTTTATCGCTCGCCGCCGTGGGGCCTGCAATCCCAACCTGATTTCATCAATGCCGTGGCCAGCTTCCACTACAGCGGCAGTGCTCCGGTTTTGCTTGCCGGTCTGCTGGCGATCGAGCGCGAGGCCGGCCGGGTCCGCGGCGGCGAACGCTGGGGGCCACGCGTGCTGGATCTGGACCTGCTCGATTTTGCCGGCCAGCGTATCGAACTGCCGGGGCTGAGCCTGCCGCATCCACGCATCGCCGAGCGCGCCTTCGTGCTGCTGCCCCTGCATGAGCTCAGCCCCGATCTGCACCTGCCCGGACTGGGGCCGGTGGCGATGCTGGCGGCGAAGGTCGACCGCCAGGGCGTGGCTGCGTTAGATTGACCGGCGCGCATCGGACCTTGCAGACCGACGTTTGCCTTGCCTTGAGCCGCAGCCATCTTGCCCCGGCGACGCGTGCTGTGCCGCGCCGGAGCCCGCAGCCATGCCTGACGGCGGAGCCATCCATGTACGTTGAACCCGTGAATCCTGCCCCCCGGCCAGTGACCGTGCCCGCCTTGCGCACGATGAAGCGGCGCGGGGAGAAAATCGTCGCCCTGACCGCCTACGACTACAGCTTCGCCGCCCTGGCTGACGCCGCCGGTGTCGATCTGGTGCTGGTTGGCGATTCGCTGGGCATGGTGGTGCAGGGCCATGGCACCACCTTGCCGGTGACCATGGATGACATGGTCTACCACACCGCCTGCGTCGCGCGCGGACTGCGCCGGCCGCTGCTGGTTGCCGACCTGCCGTTCCTGGCCGATGCCGATGTCGGCACCGCGGTTCGCAATGGCGGCCGCCTGCTGGCCGAGGGCGGCGCGGCCATGGTCAAGCTGGAAGGCGCCGGCATCCGCCTGCCGGTGATTTCGGCCCTGGTCGCTCACGGTATTCCGGTATGCGCGCACCTGGGCCTGACGCCGCAATCGGTGCACCAGCTCGGCGGCTTCCGCAAACAGGGCAAGACCGAGGCGGCCGCGGCGCAGCTTCAGGCCGACGCCCGCGCCGTACAGGAGGCCGGTGCCCAGGCCCTGGTTCTGGAAAGCGTGCCCGACGAGCTGGCCGCGGCGATCACCTCGGCGCTGGCCATTCCCGTCATCGGCATCGGTGCCGGGGCCGGCTGCGACGGCCAGATCCTGGTCGGTTACGACATCATCGGCCTGACGCCGGGCCATCGGCCCTCGTTCTCGCGCGATTTCCTCAAGGGCCATGACTCGCTGGTCGACGCCGTTGGCGCCTATGTGCAGGCCGTGCGCGGCGGCGAATTTCCGCAATGAGCCTGCTGCGCATCGAGGATGCCGGGCAGTTGCGGCAGCGCCTGCATGATTGGCGTGGCGATGGCGAGCGCATTGCCCTGGTGCCGACCATGGGCAACCTGCATGCCGGCCACCTGGCCCTGGTCGAGCAGGCGCGGCGGCATTGCCAGCGCGTGGTCACCAGCATCTTCGTCAACCCGACCCAGTTCGGCCCGAACGAGGATTTCAGTAGCTATCCGCGCACGCTCGAAGCTGACTTGCAGGCGCTGGCCGGTCATGGCTGCGATGTCGCCTTCGTACCCGGCCTGGCCACGCTGTATCCGTTCGGCCCGGCGCAGGCGCACCGGCTGTCACCACCGCTGTTGGCCGATGTCCTGTGTGGCCGCCACCGGCCCGGGCATTTCGATGGCGTCGCCGGCGTCGTCGCGCGCCTGTTCAACCTGGTGCAACCGACGCTGGCGGTGTTCGGCGAGAAGGACTTCCAGCAACTGCGGATCATCGAGCGCATGACCGTGGATATGGCCTACGACATCGAGATCGCACGCGCGCCGATCTGCCGCGAGCCGGATGGACTGGCGCTGAGTTCACGCAACCGCTACCTGGATGCCGGCCAGCGCAGATGCGCGCCGCGGCTCCATGACACCCTGCTGGCCTTGTCCCGATCCTGGCACGAGGGCGCCGATGCAGCGGCGATCTCGCAGGCCGGCGAGCGCATGCTGGCGACGGCCGGCTTTGTCGTCGACTATGTCGAGGTCCGGCACGAGGATGACCTGCAACTGGCGCAGGATCGGGCCCGGCCGGCGCGCATCTTCGCCGCTGCCCGCCTCGGCGGCACTCGCCTGATCGACAATTTGGCCCTGGTCGCGTCGCAGGAATGGCGCGCAGGTCATTGATATTTGTTGGTATTTTGGTGCTCATGGGCAAATGCGCAACAGGTGTTGGACTTTTCGCAACGCCCTGTGGTAGATTTACAACCGCTGTCTGATCGATACAACTCATCAGCGGCGCATGCAGGGCGCATTGCAGTGTCATCGTCACTCCCAAGATAACCCTCGCCAATTTTGGCGAGGGTTTTTTTATGGGCGATGCTTTGCCTGGTGCCTTAGCTTGGCGCCTTGCCTGATGTCCGGCCGGGCGCGGCGAACAGGCAGTCACCACAGTGGCCGCAGCTCGCGCCCACGAACGGCAACCAGGTTGACCACGCAATCTTTTCTCAGCCGATCGGCAGACTTCGTTCGCCCAGCGCCATGCCATCCGGGCCGAAGCCGCGCTCCATGATCCAGCCCTTGCCGGAATGATCCACCGCGATCACCGTACAGGCGCGGGTGCCGTACTCGGGGCCCTTGATGAACACCGGCGACAGCCGCCGCTCCAGCGTCATGCCGACGCCGGTGTCGGGCAGGCTGTGGTCGGGGAAGGCTTGCCGGTTGTGCAGGGCCGCCCACAACGCGGCCAGGTCGATCGCATCCAGCGTGTCGGCCGTGTCCGCGCAGCGGGTCGTGTCGGCCGCCAGCCATGTTGCCAGCGCGGTGCACAGGGCCTGCGCCTTGGGCCATTGCGAGGGAAAGCCGCCGTTGGTCAGGCCGTGGATACCGGGCGCCACCGTGACCGCTTCCGGGCGCGGGTGGTTGCTCAGCACCCGGCATTGCTCCTGGTCGACCAGCAGCAAATTGAATGGCGCGTACAGCCCGGCTTTGGTGGTGACGGTATCGACTACCGTTTGGCGGCCGTGGGCATCCGGCGCGCTGCTCAGGAAAGCCAGCGGCAACTGGCCGCGTGAATGCGTGGCCGTGCTGTTGGCGCCATCGCCATTGCGGACATTGGTGACCACGGCGCAACGGCCGTGGCGATCGACACCGGCCCAGGTGCCGCCGGCAACAAGATCGCGGCCGGCCAGGATCGAACACTGCGGCCAGGCCGACAGGGCTGCGCTGGGCCGACCATGGAACTCATCGCGGTTGCCGATCAGCAGCAGACGCCAGCGCGGATGCGCTTGCCAGGCGAAGGCGACGACGCACATCGCTCAGCCCGCCGTCAGCGCCCGCTTGCGCTGCTCGCGGCAAGCAGGCCGGCAAGGACAGTGGCGACGATCAGGCCGCATCCGCTCAGCGGACTTCATGCCCGGCAACACGCTCAGGCGTCGGGCCAATGCGGTGCCAGCCAGTCATCGAGCTTGTCGTCATCCAGGACGCCGACCTTGCGCGCCAGCAGTCGTCCATCCGGTCCGATCAGCACGCTGAAGGGCAACACGTTGCGGCTGTTGCCCAATTGCATCGATGAACCCTCGAACTGCTGGTTGCCAAGCAGGATCGGATAGGCGACCGGATTGTCGGCCAGGAACTGGCGGGCCGCGTCATGATCGTCTTCGGCAATGCCGACGATGACCAGGCCGCGACCGGCATGGCGCTGGGCGTAGGCATCGAGCATCGGCATCTCGTCGATACATGGCGGACACCAACTGGCCCAGTAGTTGACCAAGACCAGACGGCCACGCCATTGCGACAGGGCCTGCGGCGTGCCGGCCGGGTCGGGCATGCTGAATTCCGGTACCGGCTGGCGCAGCTCGATCTGCTCGATGCCCGGCGGTGCCGGCGGGTTGTCATAGAACCAGCCGCCGATCAGGAAACCGGCGCTGCCGCCGACGACGGCGAAGATCACGAACAGGACGGGCAGGAGTAGGCGTTTCAATTCAGCAGGCTCGTTGACAGTGTGGCCGGGCCACTGCGAGCGTGCGGCCGGCCAGCGCCTTGCCGGGCCGGACAGGCGCAGGGCAAGGCCCGGATTCTATGTCGTGCGCAGCGGCTGAGGCCAACCGTACCGGCCGGCCGCGGCATTTGGCTGAGCGCGCTGCCATGCCCGCACCGGCGTGCTCAGGAGACATCCGGATGGGCGTATTCGCGCGTCGCGGCGAAGCGCACCTGCGGCCAACGTTCCTGGGCAAGCTGCAGATTGACCCGGGTCGGTGCGATGTAGACCAGGGCATCATTGCCGTCCAGGGCCAGGTTCACCGCATTCTTTTCGCGGAACTCCTCCAGCTTGCGCTCATCATCGCAATGCACCCAGCGCGCGGTGGCAACACCGACCTGTTCAAAGCTCGCCTCGACGCTGTATTCGTTGCGCAGGCGGTAGGCGACGACATCGAACTGCAGTACGCCGACCGCGCCCAGGATCAGGTCGTTGCTCATCAGCGGCCGGAAGAACTGGGTCGCGCCTTCCTCGGACAACTGGATCAGGCCTTTGTGCAACTGCTTGAGCTTGAGCGGATCGCGCAGGCGTGCGCGCCGGAACAGTTCAGGCGCGAAGTTGGGAATGCCGGTGAACGACAGGCGCTCGCCTTCGGTGAAGGTATCGCCGATGGCGATGGTGCCGTGGTTGTGAATGCCGATGACATCGCCCGGCCAGGCTTCGGCGGCGATCTCGCGTTCGCTGGCCATGAAGGTCAGGGCATTGGCCAGCTTGATCTCCTTGCCCAGGCGGGTGTGGAAGGCTTTCATGCCGGCCTGGAAACGGCCAGAGCACACGCGCATGAAGGCGACCCGGTCGCGATGCTGCGGATCCATGTTGGCCTGGATCTTGAACACGAAGCCGCTGAGCTGTTCCTCGGTCGGTTGCACCAGGCGCGTGGTGGTGGCCCGTGGTTGCGGCGGTGGTGCGTGCTTGACGAAGAAATCCAGCAGCGGCTGGACGCCGAAATTGTTGACCGCCGAACCGAAGAACACCGGCGTCTGGCGCCCGGCCCGGTATTGGTCCAGATCAAAGGAATGGCTGGCACCCTGAACCAGCTCCAGCTCGTCGCGCAGGTCGGCCAGCATGGCGGCGCCGATGCGCGCTTCCAGCTCCGGGTCGTCGATCGAAGCAAAGATGGTCGAGTCCTGGCGGGTGAAGTTGCGGCCTGGTTCGTACAGGTGCACTTCGCCGCTGAGCAGGTGCACCACGCCCTTCAGGCGCTTGCCCATCCCGATCGGCCAGGTCACCGGCGCGCACTGGATGCCGAGCACGCTTTCCACTTCATCCAGCAGTTCGATCGGCTCGCGGCCCTCGCGGTCGAGTTTGTTGATGAAGGTCATGATCGGCGTGTCGCGCATGCGGCACACCTCCATCAGCTTGATGGTGCGCTCCTCCACGCCCTTGGCCACGTCGATCACCATCAGCGCCGAGTCGACCGCGGTCAACACCCGGTAGGTGTCCTCGCCGAAGTCGGCGTGGCCGGGCGTGTCGAGCAGGTTGACGATGTGGCCGCCATAGGGGAACTGCATCACCGAGCTGGTGACCGAGATGCCGCGCTCCTGCTCCAGCTTCATCCAGTCCGAGGTGGCGTGGCGCGCGGCCTTGCGGCCCTTGACCGAGCCGGCCATCTGGATGGCGCCGCCGAACAAGAGCAGTTTTTCGGTCAGTGTGGTCTTGCCGGCGTCGGGGTGCGAAATGATCGCAAAGGTGCGGCGGCTGGCGGTTTTCTTGACTTGCGGCATGGGGCATCGGCGGCGGCAGGGCCGGGCATTTTACCAGCAGCGCCGGTCCGGCCGTGGTGGCCTGGCGTGGCTGTCACTCATAACCGATGCCGGTGATCGCGAAACTGGCCGGGCCGGCGGGAAGCACGACATCGAACTCGTCATCCAGGCGCTTGCCCAGAAGGGCGCGGGCCAGCGGCGAATCGATGCTGATCCAGCCCTTGCCGGCATCGGTCTCGTCCGGGCCGACGATGCGGTAGCGCACCAGTTCGTTAGTGTCCGGGCTGTCCAGATCCAGACGTTCCAGTTCGACCAGCGCACCGAAGAACACCCGGCCCGGATCCGATGGCGTGGCATCCACCACCTTCAGTTGCTGCAGGCGCTTGCCTAGGTAGCGCACGCGCCGATCGATTTCGCCGAGCTGCTTCTTGCGATAGGTGTATTCGGCGTTCTCGGAACGATCGCCCTCGGCCGCGGCGGCGGCCAGCGCGCGCACCACGTCGGGTCGGCGCACCCGCCACAGCTCATCCAGCTCGGCCTTGAGCCGCTGGTGGCCGGCGCGGGTGATCAGCGCGGTGGAGGATTCGGCCGGTGGCCGCCATCGTGACATGGCAGGGGTTCCTTGAAATCCGCGCGCTCAGCGCAGCAGCCGGCGGCGCATCAGTATCGCCATCAGCCAGATTGCCGCGCTCGCGGTGATCGCCAGTTGCGCCAGCCACGGTCCGGCATGGGCGGGCCATTGCCCGAGCAGCAGCGGCCGCACCAGTTCCGCGGCCGGCGCCAGCGGCAGGATCGAAACGGCCGCGGCCAGCCAGGCCGGAAGCTGGTCCATGGGGAAGAACACCCCGGACAGGAACACCATCGGCGTCACCAGCAGGGTGAAGTAGTAGATGAAGAAATCGTAGCTGCGCGCCAGCGCCGTGAAGCACAGTGCCAGCGCGGTGAAGGTCAGCCCGGCCAGGGCCAGCACCGGCGGCACCAGCAGCAGTTGCGGCTGCCGGGAGATATCCAGCACCACCACCACCAGCAGGATGAAAATGCCGGCCTTGAGCGCCTTCAATGTGCCCCAGGCCAGCTCCGCCCAGAGCACCTCATCCAGGCCCAGCGGCGTATTCAGCAGGGCGTCCCAGATCCGCTGTACGCGCAGGCGCGAATAAGTGCTGAAGGTGCATTCGAAGGTCGCCGCCCACAGTGCGCTCATGCAGACCAGGCCGCCGGCGATGTAGACGATGTAGGTGACGCCGTCCACTTCCGGCAACAGGCCGCCCAGGCCATAGCCCAGCGCCAGCAGCATGATCAGCGGATCGATCAAGTCGCCGAGCATGGTGCTGACGGCGGCCTTGCGCCAGGCCAGGAACTGCCTGCGCAACACCGCCACGCTGCCGCGGCCGGGACGCGGGAACCGGCGGTCGCCTGCCATCACGCGTCCTCCCGCAGGTCGCGGCCGGTCAGGCGCAGGAACACGTCTTCAAGGTTGGCCGGTCGGTGCAGGAACGGGCCGGCACCGGCAGCGCCGGTGTGCAGGGCAGCCAGCAACTGCGCCGGCTCGGCGGTATAGCAATACAGGCGCTCGCCACTGGTTTCCACGCGCACCGGCGGGCCGACGGCGATGGTCTGGTCGAGCCAGGTCCGGTCGACACCGGAATGGATTTCGACCACCTCGGGCTCGACGTGGCGGGCGATCAGTTCGCGCGGCGAGCCTTCGTCGACGGCGCGGCCATGGTCGATGATCAGCAGCCGGTCGCACAGGCGCTCGGCTTCGTCCATGAAGTGCGTGGTCAGCAGCAGGGTCTTGCCGCTGTCGCGCAGGGCTGACAGACGCGCCCAGATCAGATGCCGGGCCTGCGGATCCAGGCCGGTGGTCGGCTCGTCCATCACCAGCAGGTCGGGATTGTTGATCAGTGCCCGGGCCAGGGTCAGGCGCCGCTGCATGCCGCCGGACAGCTCGTCGATGCGCGCGTTGCGCTTGCCGGTGAGGGCGGAAAATTCCAGCAGGGCGGGGATGCGCTCGGCGATCTGCGGCCGCTTCAGGCCGAAGTAGCGACCAAACACGCGCAGGTTTTCCTCAACGCTGAATTCTGGATCCAGGTTGTCCATCTGCGGCACCACGCCGGTGCGCTTGCGCGCCTGCCGCGCCTGCGCCGGGATCGGATGACCCAGCACGTCGATGCGGCCGTCGTCGAACGGCGTCAGCCCGAGCAGGGCGCGCAGGGTGGTGGTCTTGCCGGCGCCGTTGGGGCCGAGCAGGCCGAAGCATTCACCGCTGCGCACGGTGAACGATAGCTGGTTCAAGGTCATCGGCTGGGCCGTCGCCTGGCCATGGCGCTTGCACAGGCCGGCGACCTGCACCGCCGGCTCCGGCGCCGCGGCCGCGGTGTTCGTGGCGCTGTCAGCGTGATCGGTTGCAGGGATGGCTTCGATGGGATCGACTGGAATCATGGCTTGGACAGGGCGGGGATCGGATGGGCACGGTGGAACTCGGGCCCGGGCGACTATAGCGGCCGCTGCCTGCGGGGCACGAACCGGTTGGCCCCGGGCCGCCGGCCGTCACGACAGTTGTCCGGCCGCAGTGGGCCGGTTGCCAATGCTTCGACGATGACGGTCAAGGCCAAGCAATGGTGTCGGTCGAGCGTGGGCAGGATCGGGAGCCGGAGCGCCGACGCCGCCAGGCATCTGGGCGCCAAGATTTTTTGCACGGAAAGTGATCTATGAGCACCCCGGCGTATCACACGGATAATTCACGGGAAAGTGGTTGCATCGTCGGCGGGCAGGGCGTAGAGTCCGCGATCATGGCCATCGTTGTCCGCTACTTGCTGCTGTCGTGCGTCATTGGCTGCTGGCCACTGGCGAGCGCGCACGCCACCGAACTGCAGAGCCTGCAGACCCGGGTCGAGGACGGGCGCACGCGAGCCGAGCTGCATCTGGCCGCGCGGCCCGACTACAAGCTGTTCACCCTGGGCAATCCTGACCGTGTCGTCATCGACATCAAGGGCGGCGAGCTGGGCCGGGGTTTCGCCAGTCAGGCCGGCGGTGTCATCGGCCAGGTGCGCCATGGCGCCCAGGGCGAGGATCTGCGCGTGGTGCTGGATCTGTCATCGGCAAGCCAGGTGCGAAGCTTCGTGCTGGCGCCCGAGCAAGGCCAGGGCCACCGCCTCGTTGTCGAGCTTGGCGGCGGCGCCACCGCCGAACCTGTACGCAGCGCTGCTGTCGACCAGGCCGGCGAGCGCGATATCGTCATCGCCATTGATCCTGGCCATGGCGGCAAGGATCCCGGCGCCATCGGCCCGGCCGGCAGTCGCGAGAAGGACATCGTGCTGGCGGTGTCGCGCGAGCTGAAGCGGGTGATCGATGCCGAGCGTGGCCTGAAAGCGGTGCTGACCCGCGACAGCGACGCCTACCTTCCGCATGGCCAGCGCTACCAGATCGCGCGCGAGGCCGAAGCCGACCTGTTCGTATCCATCCACGCCGATGCCTTCAAAAGGCCCAATCCGCGCGGCTCGTCAGTGTTCGTGCTCTCGCGCAACGGAGCCAGTTCGGAAGCCGCGCGCTGGCTGGCCGAGCGCGAGAACGCGGCCGACCTGGTCGGCGGGGTACGCCTGAACGACAAGGACGACCTGCTGGCCACGGTGCTGCTGGACCTGTCCCAGGGCGCGACGCTGGAAGCCAGCAATGCCGTGGCCGAGAACATCCTGCGCTCGCTCGGGCATGTCGGCAATGTGCACAAGAACAGCGTGCAGCGCGCCAACTTCATCGTGTTGCGCTCGCCGGATGTGCCTTCGGTGCTGATCGAAACCGCCTTCATCAGCAACCCGGTCGAGGAGCGCAACCTCAACGATCCCCAGCATCGCCGCCGTCTGGCGCTGGCGATCCGCGATGGCATCAAGGATTACTTCTCGGTATCACCGCCGCACGGCACCTGGTATGCCGCCAATGTCGTGCCGCGCGAGCGTCATCACCGCGTTGTCCGTGGCGACACCCTCAGCCGCATTGCGTTGCGCCATGGCGTCAGCGTGCAGTCGCTGCGCAGCGCCAACGGCATTGCCGGCGATACGCTGCATGTCGGTCGCGTTTTGAGGATTCCCGGCTCGTCCTGAGCTGGTGTCTGGCGGCTGTTACTGGCCGCAACTAGCGGCCGTGGGCTTTCCAACTTTCCTGCCTTCAGCGGATCGCTCCGATGATCCCCGGCAAGCGGGCGGCCACGTTGGCGCGGCCGCCGCCGATATGCCTTCGCTCAGCCGCCCTGCCAGCCGCAACTGCGTCCGGCATTGCGCTCGTCCAGCCACTGCTTCAGCGGCGCGAAATAATCCAGGATCGCGCTGGCGTCCATCTCGCCGTTGCCGGTCAGCTCGGCCAGGGTTTCCTGCCAGGGTTGGCGGTTGCCCTGCTTGAGCATGGCCCAGAAGCGGTCACCGGCTTCCTTGTTGCCGTAGATCGAGCAACTGTGCAGCGGGCCTTCATGACCGGCCGACTGGCACAGCGCCTGGTGGAACTGGAACTGCAGGATGTGGGCCAGGAAGTAGCGCGTGTACGGGGTATTGCCGGGCACGTGGTACTTGGCGCCCGGATCGAAATCATTCTCCGTGCGGCCCTGGGCGCTGATGCCCTGGTAATGGTTGCGCAACTGCCACCAGCCGGCGTTGTAGTTGTCCGGGGCGATGCGGCCATCGAACACGCCCCAGCGCCACTGGTCGATCAGCTTGCCGAACGGCAGGAACACCACCTTGCTCAGCGCCAGCTTCATCTGCGCGTTGAGCGTGGCCTGCTCGTTCTCCGCGGCATCTTCGACCAGGCCGATGCTGGCCAGGTACTGCGGCGTCAGCGACAGCACCACGGTGTCGCCGATGGCTTCATGGAAACCGTCATGGGCACCGTTCTGGAACAGCGGCGGCAGGTCGTTGTAAGCCAGGTAGTAATAGATGTGGCCGAGTTCGTGGTAGATGGTGGTGAACTCCTCCTCGGTCGGCTTGATGCACATCTTGATCCGGACATCGCCGTCCAGATCCATGTCCCAGGCCGAGGCGTGGCAGACCACATCGCGGTCGCGCGGCTGGGTGAACTGGGAGTTGGCATAGAACGATTCGGGCAGCGCCGGCATGCCCAGCGAGGTGTAGAAATCCTCGGCCAGGCGGGTCATCGCCTTGGCATCCATGCCGCTGCGCTCCAGGGCGCCGTCGACATCCAGGCTGCTCACGCCCGGATACGGTTCCAGCAGCGGATACAACGCGCTCCAGTCCTGCGCCCACATGTTGCCGGTGACATGGGCCGGGATGGTGCCGTCGGCCGGCATGCGCTGGCCGTACTGGTCGGTCAGGACATGGCGGACATGGCAGTGCAGGGCGTCGTAGAGCGGCTTGACCTGGCCCCAGAGACGGTCGGTCTCGACCTCGAAATCGGCCGCGCTCATGTCATAGCCGGCGCGCCACATCTGGCCGGCATCGGCGAAGTCCAGCTCTTGCGCGCCTTCGTTGAGCAGCTCGGCAAAGCGCACATAGTCAGCGCGCATCGGCCGCGAGATCGTGTGCCAGCCCTGCCAGGCTTGCAGTTGCCGATCCCAGTCGCGGTCCTGGGCCAGGGTTTCCGACAGCTCGCCCAGGTCCTTGCAGGTGGCCTCATCGGCCGGATCGGCGCACCAGTTGCCGGCGCCGTAGGTGGCTTCCATGCGCGCGGCAATCGCGGCCAGTTCGGCGCGGCGGCCGGCATCCGACGGCGCCGGCATCGAGGTCATCAGCCGGATCAGGTCCAGACTGCGCGCGGTGGCCGCGGTCAGCCCGGAAAGGCCGCGGTAGACCCGCGCCTGCTCATTGATCCGGTTGACCCAGCCCAGGTGCCGCTCGGTGGCCTTGGCGGCGATGAGTTGGGAATCCTGGTTGATGTAGGTGCTGGCCAGCCATTGCGCGGCCGCGGCTTCCGGATGCGCGGCCCGGTACTCGTCATTGACCTGCTGCACGAAGGTTTCGGCCTGGCCGGCATCGGCGGCTGCGCTGTCGGCCGGCGCCGACGACTGCCCGCGCGGTGCCGTGTGCTGGCAGGCCGCCAGGGCCAGGGTGATCGCGACCGCCAGAACCGGCCGCAGGGTCAACGGAAGATGCATGAGGCGCTCCTGCATTGTGGGCAAAGGCCGCAGTCTGGGTGCAGGTTGCGGCCGGGGGCAAGCTGCTGCGCAGCGAGGCGGGGGCGCGATGGCGCCTGGCAACGTCTGTCGCGCAAGGGCAGGGCGCCGATCATTGGCGTGCGGTTCTGTCTGCACGATGGCGGTGCGATAGCGGGCGATGGTCGCCCCGCGCAAGTGTTCAAAGCTGCGGCCAAGACCTGGGCGGGTGCCCTGATGACATCTCTTGAACCCGCCGGCCGGCGCCCGCAAGTTACCGATACTGCCGGTGTTTTGACCAGGCCATGACCCGCGTTTGGCTATCATGGCTGGCAGCCGAATCAGGAATGTCCGGAACAGTACTGGCGGCAACAGGAGCACGATGATGGCAACCGGATGGGCCGGTGACGGCGCGGTACAGGAACAGATCGACGCCACCGTGGGCGATGCGATCACGCGTGCCCGCAACCGCCTGCCGCAGGGACCGGGCGCGCTGCGTTGCCAGGAATGCGATGCGCCGATCCCCGAGGCCCGGCGCAAAGCGCTGCCGGGCGTGCGTACCTGCGTGCAATGCCAGGAAGCGCTGGATCAGGATCAGGCCGCGGCCGGCGGCTACAACCGGCGCGGCAGCAAGGACAGCCAGTTGCGTTGACGATCCAGGGGCCGGGCGGCGGCGCCGAAGTCACCGCCGCGACGCTGCTGGACGACGTGCTGGCTATCATGGCCGGATGAGGATCGACCCCGACCTTCTGCGCCGGTTGCGCGAACAGCGCGCCTGGTCACAGGAACAACTGGCCGAAGTGGCCGGGTTGAGCGTGCGCACGGTGCAGCGCGTGGAGAACGGCGCCGCCGCGTCGCTGGAAACGCGGATGGCGCTGGCGGCGGCACTGGACGTGGAGCCCGCCGGCCTGTGCGCGCCTGCCGCCGCCGCGCAGACCGATGCCGGGGAACGGACGAACCGGGCATCCGGCGGACATCGTGGACCGGATGGCGAAGAGCGGGCTTTCCGGGCGACGGTGGTGGCACTGGGGGTGGGCATCGTGTTCGCGCTGCTGCTGTTGTTCGGCTACCTGCTGGGAGGCGATCTTGCGGACAAGGCCAATTACCGGGATTGCGTCGCCGAAGGTCGCAGCGATTGCCGGTGATGCCGTGCGGGCCATCTGCGCGTTTGCAAGTAACTGATTTTCAACAGGTGTCGGGGGGCTGTCGGGTGCATGTCGGGTTGCCGGCATGGTCCGGCCGGCGGCCTGGACGCAGATTGCAGGCTCCTATCGAATACACAGGCACTTGCGATGAACAACGACGACATCCGTATTGATTCCCGCCAGATCGACACCCGGACCGCCGGGTGGATCGGCATCGGCCTCGCCTTCGTCTTCCTGATGCTGTTCTGGATGGGCTACCAGGTCGGGTCGGACCGGGCCGAGCGCGACAACTACCGGGACTGCGTCGCTGCCGGCGGCGTGGACTGCCCGCGCGGCTGAACCGCGGGCCGGCTCAGCACTCGATGACGTTCACCGCCAGCCCGCCGCGCGAGGTTTCCTTGGTACTTGTCCTGCATGTCGCGGCCGGTCTCGCGCATGGTCTTGATGACCTCGATCAGGAGCAGGCCGCGGCCAGCGGCTACAACCGGCGCGGCAGCAAGGACAGCCAGTTGCGTTGACCGGGGGGCGCGGCGCTCAGCGGCGCCGGTTGACGGAAAATCCTCGAACCCGAAGTCGCACGCGCGCCGGCCGCCAGACCGCGACTGCGACGGCCGGCGCGCAGTGTCCTGTCTCACCGCGCCAGCAGTTGATCCAGCGCCAGTGCCAGCAGGGTGCGCGTGCCGATCGCCAGCGCCGCCTCATCGATGAAGAATTCGGGTGAGTGGTTGGCCGGCGCCGTGCGCGGATCCTGGTCCACCGGCGTGACTCCGACGAAATGGAAGAAGCCCGGTGCCACGCTGGTGTACTGGGAAAAATCCTCGGCGATGGTCAGCAGCGGCATGGTCAGCACCTGGTCGGCGCCGAGGGTGCGCGTCAGCACCGCGCCGGCACGTTCAGCCAGAACCGGATCATTGCGGGTCAGCGGCGCGTTGCTGGCCACAGCCAGGTGCGCGCTGGCGCCGCTGGCGCGGGCGATGTGATCGGCGGTCAGGCGCAGGCGTTCGATGACGTTGGCACGCACGTCCTCGTCAAAGGTACGCAGGGTGCCGGCCAGGGTGACTTCGTCGGGAATGATGTTGAAGCGGATGCCACCACGGATCTGGCCGGCGGTGAGCACCACCGGCGCCACCGTGGTGTCGACCTGGCGGGCGATGATGCCCTGGCTGGCGAGCAGGATCTGCGCCGCCACGGTGATCGGGTCGATGCCTTCCCAGGGCCGCGAGCCATGCGTCTGCCGGCCGCTGACGGTGAGGATCCATTCGTCCGCCGCCGCCATCATCGCGCCGCTGCGATAGCCGACCTGGCCCACTGGCAGCGCCGAGGTGACGTGCAGGCCGTAGACCGCCTCGGGCACGAAATCGGCGAACAATCCTTCGTCGAGCATGCGCGCGGCACCGGCGATGGCGCCCGGCTCGGGCGGGCCTTCCTCGGCCGGCTGGAACACGAACATCACCTCGCCGGCGAGCTGCTCGCGCATTTCGGCAAGCAGCTGCGCCACCGTCATCAGGATCGCGACATGGGCGTCGTGGCCGCAGGCGTGCATCACCGGCACGGTCTCGCCGCGCCAGGTGCCGGTGGCGCTGGAAGCAAAGGTCAGGCCGGTGCGCTCCAGCACCGGCAGGGCATCCATGTCGGCACGCAGGGCGATCCTCGGCCCCGGTCGGGCGCCACGCAATATCGCCGAGACACCGGTACCGGCGATGCCGGTGCGCGGTTCCAGGCCCAGCCCGCGCAGGTGGTCGGCGACCAGGGCGGCGGTGCGGGTTTCCTGCTCGCCCAGTTCCGGATGCTGGTGGATATCGCGGCGCCAGGCGATGGTCTGCCCGGCCAGTGCCTGCAACTGCTCTGCGACACCGGCGGCAGCCATGGCATCATCGACGCCGCCCGGGCCGGCATCGGCCGCATGGGCCAGGCCGCCCGCGGCAACCGACAGGGAGAACAGCAATGACCGGATCAGGAATCGAGGTGGGCGATGGGGCATTGCGGTCTCCTGCTATCGGCACGGATGGCTCGCGGGCATGGTACCGCCAGTCCGGGCCAGGGATTGCCTCAGGCCGCGAGCGCCGGCGAGCCGTTTCGGTCGTGCTGGTGATGCTGGTGCTGGCGCTGCTCGCCGGCTGCAGCCGGGCACCGGCCGAACAACGCCTGCGCGACACCGTGGCCGCCATGGAAGCGGCCGTGGAGTCTGGCGGCAGTGCCGGCTTCATGCGCCATGTCAGCGCCGACTTCAGCGGCAATCACGGCGACTACGACCGCCAGCGGCTGCAGGCGACGTTGCGCGGGGTGATGCTGCGCTATCGCAACATCGGCGTGCTGCTGGGACCGTTGGCCGTGACCCTGCACGGCGAAGACCGCGCCACTGTCGGCGTTGATGTGCTGATCACCGGTGGCGCTGGCGGTCTGCTGCCCGAATCGGGCCAGCGTCTGCGCATCGAAAGCGGCTGGCGCCAAGAGGACGGCGATTGGCGCTGCATCAGCGCTACCTGGCAATGACCGGCGGCCGGTGCCGCCCAAACCGTGCCAAGCCCTCGGGTCGCAGTCATCAGCACCGGGCATGACACGACCTTGATGCCGGGTCGGTAACGATGTCGGGCATGGCCAGTTCCCTGCAGACGATCAAGGCGGTGATCCGCCAAACCGTGTCCGGCTTCGGCGATGACGAAGCCATGACCCGCGCCGCCGCCCTGGCGTTCTACACCGCGCTGTCGTTCGCGCCGATGCTGGTGCTGTCGCTGTGGCTGGTGAGCATGTTCGATGCCGATCTGCAGACGCGCCTGACCGAGGGTCTGAGCGACCTGGTCGGCGAGCAGGCCGCCGGCACCGCCGACCTGGTGATCGAGAACGCCCGCGACCGGCCGGGCGTCGGCAATGTCGCCGGCCTGGTCAGCATCGGTGTCACCCTGTTTGCCGCCTCGCTGGTGTTCACACAGTTGCAGCAGGCACTCAACCGCATCTGGGGCGTGCGCCCGCAGCCGCGTCGGGCCTGGCTGGGCTGGCTGCGTTCGCGCGCCCAGGCCGCCGGCCTGTTGCTGACCCTGGTGCTGCTGCTGGTGGTGTCCTTCGCCATCAGCGCGTTGATTGCGGTGTTCATTCCCGAGCATGTGTTGTTCTGGCGCGGCATCGAGGCCGGCATGTCGTTCGCCGTGTTCGTGGCCGTGTTCGCCTGCATCTACAAGGTGCTGCCCGATGCCCTGATCAGTTGGCGCCAGGCCCTGCTTGGCGCAGTGCTGACTGCAGCCCTGTTCGTGGCCGGCAAGTTCGGCATCGGCCTGTACCTGGACCACAGCAATGTCGGCGGCGCCTACGGCCCGGCCGGCGGCATCGTGGTGCTGCTGGTGTGGGTGTACTACTCGGGCATCATCGTGCTGCTGGGCGCGGAGCTGACCCATGCCGTTGCCGCCGCACGCGGCGTACCGATCCTGGCCTGCGAGCATGCACAAAAGGTGCAGCATGTCGAAACCGTGGCGCCCGAGCCGGTAGCGGCGAGTACGGACGCAGATCTGGCGGCCACGCAAGAGCGCACTGCCGCGCTCGCTACAGCCGAGCGATCCGACAGGCCCGACAGTCCCGCGCCGGATCCGGCCACGGCGCCGGATAGCAGGCGCCATCCAGGCTGATCGCCTGGCATTGGCGCCAGGGCATCGCAACCGTCAAGTGTGCCCTTGCCGCTAAGCTGGCATCCCCGTGATCGGGGGCCTGATCCGGCATGAGGCCGGCATCAGTGGATTCCTGATCAGCCATCGGAAGCCCGCATGCATTCTCCTGCTGCCGACGATCCCGCCTTGCTGGCCCTGTTCTGGCCGTTCCAGACCGGCGAATTGACGCTGGCTGAGGATCCCGTCCTGTTCCTGGGTGCCCGGCCGGGGCCGTGGACGGCGATCCATCGCCAGCACGCCTGGCAGTGCGAACAGCCGCACCGGCCGCTGTATGAGGCCCTGCAGGCGCAGCGCATCCCGGTCGGCGACGAAGTCAGCGGTGGCGATTTCCCGGTCACCTTGCTGCTGCCCACGCGCCAGCGTGACGAGTCGCGCGCACTGCTGGCGCGTGCCGTCAGCGCCACCCGGGCCGGTGGCCTGGTCGTGGCCGCTGCCGCCAACCGCGACGGTGCCCGCTCCCTGCAGGCCGACCTGGAAGCGCTGGCCGGGCCGGTGCACAGCCTGTCCAAGCACAAATGCCGGGTGCTCTGGATCCACGTCGAACCGGCCCGGATCAATGCCGAACTGTGCGAGCAGTGGCTGGCGCTGGCGCAGGTGTGCCAGGTGGATATCGGCCAGGAAACGTTCTGGAGTCGCCCGGGCCTGTTCGCCTGGGACCGCGTCGATGCGGCTTCGGCCCTGCTCGCCAGCCAGTTGCCGCCGACGCTCGCCGGCCGCGTCGCCGATGCCGGCGCCGGTTGGGGCTACTTGTCGATGCAGCTGGCACGGCAGTGTCCCGGCGTCACCACCATCGACCTGTTCGAGGCCAACGCCCGCGCGCTGGCACCGGCGCGGCGCAATCTGGACCAGGTGCTGGCCAGCCTGGCCGGACGCACGCCGCCCGCGGTGACGGTGCACTGGCACGATGTCGCCGCGGGTTTGCCGGGCGGTTTTGATGCCGTGGTCTGCAACCCGCCGTTCCATCAGGGCCATGGCGGCGCCGAGGTGCCGCATCTGGGCCAGGCATTCATCGCCAGTGCCGCGCAGGCGCTGAGCCGCGATGGCCAGTTGTGGCTGGTCGCCAATCGGCAACTGCCTTACGAGGGCTTGCTCGGCGAGCGCTTCAAGCAGGTGCGCTCCGTGCTCCAGCAGGGCGGCTACAAGGTGCTCCAGGCCAGCGGGCCGCGACCATGAAGCTGGTCCGCCTGCTGGCCAATCTGGGTTATGGCAGCCGCAAGCAGGTCGCCGGCCTGATTGCCCAGGGCTGGGTCACCGGTCCGGATGGCCAGCCGCTGAGCGCCGATGCCCGGGTGCCACATGCCGATATCCGCCTGGATGGCGAGCCGCTGGATCCGGCGCCGGGCATGGTCATCGCCATGAACAAACCGGTCGGTTACACCTGCTCGCTGCGCGATGCCGGGCGCCTGGTGTTCGATCTGCTGCCGCCGCGCTTTCGCCTGCGCAAGCCGGCGCTGTCCAGCATCGGCCGCCTGGACCGGGATACCAGCGGCCTGCTGCTGTTCACCGACGATGGCCAGCGCCTGCACCGGATCATCTCGCCGCGCAGCGCCATCGCCAAGACTTACCGGGTCGGTCTGGCCGAGGACCTGCGTGGCCATGAGGCCGAGCTGTTCGCCGCCGGCGAGCTGCTGCTGGAAGGCGAAACCCGCGCCCTGCTGCCGGCGCGGCTGCAGGTGCAATCGCCACGCAGCGCCCTGCTCACCATCAGCGAGGGCCGCTACCACCAGGTGCGGCGCATGTTCGCCGCCACCGGCAATGCCGTCGCCACGCTGGAGCGCATCGCCATCGGTGGCCTGGAGCTGTCGGCGCTGGCGCTGGAGCCGGGCCAGTGGCGGCTGCTGGATGCCGATCAGATCGACACGGTGTTCCAGGCGCCGGTCGCTTGAGTCCTCGCCCATCCGCAGGCCGTCTTTGCGCGCACCGCGCTGACTGCCGCCGGGCCCGACCCATACACTGGCCGCGCGGCGGTCCGGCATCGGGCCAGATCATCGGCGCCCTCGTCACTTCATCCAGAGCTTGCTGCCCGACATGTCCATCACCCTGCTGATCGTTGCCATCACCGTCACCGTCTCGCTGCTGGCGTTCAATGATCCGCGGCTGATGGAACGCCTGATCCTGTGGCCGCCGGCGATCCAGCGCGCCGGCCAGTATTACCGGCTGGTGAGCTACGGACTGATCCACGGCGATGGCATGCACCTGCTGTTCAACATGGTCACGCTGTTCTTTTTTGGCCGGGCGATGGAGCCGGTGTTCCTGCACTACATCGGCGCCACCGGCTATGTGCTGTTCTATGCCGGCGGCCTGCTGGTGTCGATCCTGCCCAGCTACCTGGCCCAGCGCGGCAATGCCAGCTACCGCAGCCTGGGCGCCTCGGGCGCGGTCTCGGCAGTGCTGTTCGCCTTCATCCTGGTCCAGCCCTGGGCGATGCTGTACATCTTCTTCATTCCGGCGCCGGCGATCGTGTTCGCGGTGATCTATGTCGGCTGGTCGGTCTGGGCCGAGCGCAGCGCCCGCGACAACGTCAACCACAGCGCGCACCTGTGGGGCGCGGCCTACGGTGTGTTGTTCATGCTGATGATGGAGCCGCGCGTGCTGCGCCTGTTCTGGCACGAACTCACCAATCCGGGATGGCTGGGGTGATCGTGCGCGGCGTCCGGCTGCCGCGTGTTGCGGTCGGCGGCGACCGCGCCGGACGCTGACCGGGTCGGCCATGGCAACCCGCATCTACAAACCCCGCATCCGCAAACCCCGCATCTACAAGCATTTCGTGTTGCCGCCGTCGCGGTTGTTCCCCGAAGGCTGGGCCGGCACCGTGCCCGACCTGCGTGAGCTGCAGGAAGCTCTGGCGGCACAGGTGAGCCTGCGTGGCCGCAGACAGCCACCGCGCTGGATTGCCGGCATCGATGTCGGCCTGGGCCGTTTCGAGCGCCAGGCGCGCGCTGCGGCGGTGCTCTTCGATGCCGGGACACTGGAGCTGGTCGACCAGTGCATTGTCGACCAGCCGGCGCAGTTGCCGTACATCCCGGGCCTGCTCTCGTTCCGCGAACTGCCGGTCATGCTCGAAGCGCTGGCCGGCCTGTCGCGCACGCCGGACCTGATCCTGTGCGATGGCCAGGGCCTCGCCCATCCGCGCCGCTTCGGCATCGCCTGCCACCTGGGCGTGGCCACCGGCATCACCACCATCGGCGTGGCCAAGTCGATCCTGGTCGGCGCTCACGGCCCGTTGCCGGCAGGGAAGGGCGCGCGCGTGCCGTTCCTGATCGACGATGAGCAGGTCGGCATCGCCCTGCGCTCGCGCACCGGCGTCAAGCCGCTGATCATCTCGCCGGGCCACCGCATCGGCATTGAAGCCGCTGCCGCCCAGGTGCTGGCCCTGACCAGCCGCTACCGCCTGCCAGAACCGACGCGGCTGGCCGACCGCCTGAGCAAGGCAGGCAAGGCCCGCTGCTGAGCGCTGAGCTGCGGTGGACGTGAACTTCCGGTAATGGTTGCATTGCCCGGTTCGCCGAAACGCGTGAACGGGAAACCAATCAGGCTGAGGCCAAGCAGATGATTGCGATCGTGCATTATGCCGAGTCCGCGCGTTTAATCGCGTGCCGCGAACCTGTGCGAAGTCTGAACAGCACCCCGTACGTTACAAAGGTTTGCATTTGATCCATTGACGGCGACAGCGGTTTGGCTGAAACTGATGCAGTGCAGCAAATATGCCGGATGATCAAGCCAGATCGATCATTTCCCAATCACCCGACCGCTTTTCCGGATGCCGGAACGCTCGATTAAATGTCGAGTTTACCGGGCTGGGTCCGGCGATTATTGCCAGCCGTTTTCTATTCTATCCCAAAGGGCCCCATCATGATTAATAAATCCAGTCTCCTTGTCTCCGCGTCGCTTCTCGGTTTGCTGGCCAGTGGTTCGCTTCTGGCGGCCACGGCAACCGACACCTTCGAAGTGTCGATCAATGTTGAAAACAGTTGCACGATCGCGGTCAACGACCTGCCGTTCGGCACGGTCGACACCCTGGCGACATCGCACGATGCCTCGACCACCGGCACCGTGACCTGCACCGGCATCGCGCCTGTGGAAATCGCCTTCGACGCCGGCACCGGCGGCACCAGCACCCTGGCCACCCGCCTGATGGAGCAGGGCGCGAACACGATCGCCTACAACCTGTACCGCGATGCCGGCCACACCGAGATTCTCGGCGATGGCACCGGCGGCACCGTCACCATCGACATCAACAGCAGCGGCAGCAGCGACGCCTTCACGGTCTATGGCCTGACGGCGCCGTCCCAGAACCCGAAGCCGGTGGGCAGCTACGCCTCCACGGTCACGGCCACAGTCACCTACTGACATGCGTTGGTTCCGCCTTGCCCTGATCATCGGTTGGGCGGCGTCGACGTTGCTGCCAGCAGCATCAGGGTGGGCCCGCGGGCAACTGCAGGCGGGTCCCACCCAGTTGGAGCTGGCCTCGTCGGTGCGGGCGACACGCCTGACGCTGCGCAATACCGGCAGCACCCCGTTGATGGCCCAGGTACGCATCTATGCCTGGAGCCAGGAACACGGCGAGGACCGTCTGCATGACACCGACCAGCTCGTGGCCAGTCCACCCATCGTGGAACTGGCTGCCGGCGAAGAGCACCTGGTGCGCGTGGTCCGGGTCGGCCCGGCTGCCACCGGGAGCGACCAGGCCTATCGGGCGGTGGTGGACGAGTTGCCCGGTGACCAGAGCGCCGAGGTCTCCCAGGTGGCGCTGCGCATGCGCTATGTGATCCCGATCCACGACCGCGCCGCCGGCGCCGCCGCAGCCGGCCTCCAGTGCCGGATCGACGCTGCACCGGCGCGGCTTCACTGCGCCAATCCGGGCGGTCGTGCCGCGCAACTGGGCGCCAGCCGCCTGCTGTGGGACGACGGTCAGGAACTGCCACTGAGTTCGGGCCTGTACGGCTATGTGCTGCCCGGTGCCTGGCGTACCTGGCCGCTGCCGGACGGGTACGAACCCGCCCTGGCGGCGCCATCGCTGCAACTGGAAACCTGGCTCAACGGTCAGGTGCGGACGCTGCCGATCAAGCACACCCCGTAAGCCGGCCTGGTTGGCGCAGGCGCTGCCACCGGGCTGACTGGCCGGGTCGTCGCGTGATCCGCAGCCGGCGTGATCGCCGGCACTGCTGGCCAGCGATCCCACGGGCATCACCGTTCCCGCCTGGCCGCGGCGCCTGTTGCCGCCAGCGGCAGGCGTTGCCTGCCGGTCATCGCCAACGCCCGTTCACACGCACCCGCCAGCGGCACATACGAACGACACCTGCAAGGGGCAATCGGCAACACACCGCGCACGCCATGAAGCCAGCTTCAACTCATTCCGGAACACCTTCGCGCACCCGAGCCCGGCGCCGCCCCAGCGCCATGGCTGCCGTTTGCCTGGCCCTGGCCCTGATCGGCATCGCCATTGCCGGTCCGGCCGTTGCGCAGGAACAGGACGGCTATACCCAGGCGCCATTTCCCAGCCACCGCGCCGGCGATGTGGCAAGGAACCTGGACCTGCTGCCGCAGGACCTGTTCCTGGAGGTCTTTCACGATGAGCGTCCGATCGCCCGTCTGGCCCATGTGCGTTTGCGCAAAGGACGCCTGTCGGCCACCGCCGAACAACTGCAGGCCATCGGCCTGATGCTGCCGGGCCAGCCGCTGATCGATGCCGACAGCTGGATTGCCCTGGATACGCTTCCCGGCCTGACCTACCGCTACGACCCGTCACGCCAGCATCTGTACCTGTCGATTCCGCCATCGCTGCGCCCGACCCAGGCACTCGGCTACCAGCCGCCGCAGGCCGTGCAGGCGCAGCGCGACAGCGGCTGGCTGCTTGGCTATGACAGCTATGGACGCCTGCTCGGCGACGACTACTCGCTGGCGCTGGGTCATACGCTGCGCCGGTTCGGGCCGGGCGGCGCCCTGGAAACCCGCGGCAGCCTGCGCGCTGGCGACAGCGGCAGCGGCTACCGGCGCCTGGACAGCTTCTGGATCTACAGCGATCCGGAACGGCTCTGGACCTGGACCGCCGGCGACCTGATCAGCGGTGGCCTGCCCTGGACGCGGCCGGTGCGCATGGCCGGCTTCCAGTGGCGGCGCAACTTCGCGGTGCGCCCGGACCTGGTCACCCTGCCGATGCCGCGCTTCAGCGCCGATGCCACCGTGCCCTCGGCCGTTGACCTGTACATCAACAACATCCGCCAGTTTGGCAGCCAGGTGCAGGATGGTCCGTTCGTGCTCGACGCGCTGCCGCGCATCAGCGGCGCCGGCCAGGCCACGCTGGTAGTCACCGACCACCTGGGCCGGACCAGCCAGACCTCGGTGCCGCTGTATGTCGACCAGCAACGCCTGGCCCCCGGCCTGACCGACTTCAGCCTCGAAGCCGGCCTGCTCCGGCACGGCTACGGCAGTGATCAGGATGGCTACCGCGGATCGCCGGTCGCCAGTGCCAGTTGGCGTCGCGGCATCACCGATACCCTGACCCTGGAAAGCCACGGCGAAGTCGGATCCGACCTGCGCATGGCCGGACTCGGTGCCGTCTGGTCACCGGCCGGACGCTGGGGCTTGCTGACCGGCTCCTACGCGCGCAGCGACAGTGACCGGCAGGGCAGCCAGTACAGCCTCGGCTACCAGTGGTACTCGCAGCGGATCGGCCTTGACCTGCAGCGGCTGCGGCGCGACGCCAGCTTCCGTGACCTGGGTGACATCGAGCGCATCGACAGCGACTTCCAGCCCAGCCTGATGCTGCGCGACCGCGCCACCGCCTGGCTGCCGCTGGCACGCGGCAGCCTGTCGCTGTCCTGGCTGCGCCAGCGCAACGGCCACAACGACGATTTCCAGACCATCCGCAGCCTGTCGTGGAACCAGATCTTCGGCCAGCACCTGTCGGCCTCGGCCACCGTGTTCGACAGTGATGGCGACCGCGGCATCGGCATCAGCCTGAGCCGCAGTTTCGGCGATCGCCTGCACGGCCACGCCCAGGTTTCCCACGATGATGATCGCAGCAGCGGCCAGATCGGCCTGCGCCGCACCGCGCCCTACCAGGGCGGCTGGGGCTGGGATGTGCGCGCCGGCCATCGCTCCGGCGCCCATGGCCAGGCATCGGCACAGGTGCTCGGCCGCCATGGTGAGGCCTGGTTCGGCATCGACCGCAACCAGGCCGGCACCGGCGCCTTCTTCCAGGGCAGCGGCAGTGTCGTGGCGATGGATGGCCGGCTGTTCCTGAGCCGCTATATCCATGATGGCTTCGCCGTCGCCAGCACCGGCGGTATTGCCGGCGTGCAGGTGCTGAGCGAGAACCGGCCGCTGGGCCGCAGCGATGCCGCCGGCTACCTGCTGGTGCCCGATCTGCGAAGCTGGCAGCGCAACAACCTGGCCATCGACCCGAACGACCTGGGGCCGGACTACCGGGTCGGCGAGCTGGCACGCAGTGCCATTCCGGCCGACCGCAGCGGCGTGCTGGTGCGCTTCGACATCGAACAGACCCATCCCACGCTGCTGGTGCTGATCGGACCCGATGGCCAGCCGGTGAGCGCCGGCAGTCGCGGCCGGATGGTCGCCAGCGGCGAGCCGGTAGTGGTCGGCTACGATGGCGTGGTGTTCCTGGAGAATCTGGTTTCTGATACCAAGATTGAGTTGGCCTTTGCCGACGGGCACTGCCTGTACCACGTCGCGGCCCGGCAATCCCCGTCCGCCACCGAGCCGCGCCGGCGTGAGATCGGCTGTCAATGGAAGTCGCCATGAACAAACCTGCCGCTGCCGCCCTGCTTGCGGCCATCTTCGCCCTGCTGGCTGGTCCCGCCCAGGCGCAAACCTGCAGTTACAGCGTCAGCCCGTCACTGGATTTCGGCACCGTCACCGGCCTGCCCACGCCGCAGGTCGATGTCACCGCCACCATCACGGTGACCTGTTCAGCCCTGCTGAACATCAACTACCGGGTCTGTCTGAGCATTCCGGTGGGCGACGGCGGTGCCTCGGTGGCCGACCGGCGCATGACCCAGGGCGGTCACGCACTGCAATACCAGATCTACAGCGATGCCGCCCGCAGCAACATCTGGGGCGCCGTGGGTGAAAGCTCACTACCGGTAGCGGTCGACTTCCGCACCCTGGCCCTGAACATTCCGGTCACCCAACAGGTGACGGTCTATGGCCGCCTGTTTGCCGGCCAGACCGGCAAGGCGGTGGGCATGTACTCATCCAGCCTGGCACCGATCATCGCCCGCAGGGCCAACTTCGTGTTTGTGCCGCCATCGTGCGCAACGGTCAGCCAGAACGCCAGCACGCTGTCGCCATTGACCGCCCGGGCCACCCTCCAGCCGCAATGCATCATCCATGCCGCGCCGTTGAGCTTCGGCACCGTCAGTGGCCTGAGCGGCCACGCCGCCAATACCAACCTGGCCGTGAACTGCACCCTGGGCGGGGCCTACAGCATCGCGCTGGACGGCGGCACGGTCAGTGGTGATGTCAACGCCCGGCGCATGCGCCTGGGCCCCGGACCGGCCAGCATCGACTATCAGCTCTATCGCGACAGCGGCCTGAGCCTGCCCTGGGGCAATTCGCCAGGGAACATGGTCACCGGCACCGGCACCGGCACCGTCCAGTCAATCCCGGTTCATGGCTGGGTGCCGCCGCAGGCAGCCAAGCCGGCCGGAACCTACGTCGACACCATCACCGCCACCATCACCTATTAAGGTGGCCGCATAGCGGCGTTGCCGGGTTCTGGATGGTCGGTTGCAGAGGTGGCGGGCACTGCCTTTCCGGCCCAGCGGGCTGTCCGGTGGCAGCGACGCCGACCTGATCTTCGTCGACGCCTTCGAGTAACGCTGCAGCGCCCAAGGCGCGCCCGCACGGCGCGCCTTGGGTCGATAGCTGGCAACGGCAACCAGGATGTATTGTGAGCCGAAACAGGGCGAATTGCGCCGACTGGGCGACCTGGCCACCGATAGTCCTGACTATAGGGATGTCAGTGTCATGTGCCGAGTTGCCGACCTTTCCACAAGAACCATGAGACACGCTGTATCCGAGACCGGATCCCTTGAGTCCTGAACAAGGCTCCGGTTCCAGGTTGCCCACCCAGTGGGGCGAAGTCGGGCGGATTCCACAGGCCGATGGAGAATGTCGCGTGACAGACCGCATCACACTGTCGGGGCGATCTCTGGCCGTTTGCGCAGTGATCGTGTTTGTGCTCCATCTGGTGCCGATGACTGTCGCAGCGCAGGAAGGTCACGCCCAGCAAGGGTTGCAGCAGTTCGGACAGCACAAGTCCGAATATGCGCTTGGGCAGCGCCGGAGTGCGGATCAAACGGCGTTGGTTCGTTCTTGGCGGCAGGAGCTGGGACCACTGGTCGAACAGATGGAGCAATTAAACGATGACACGGTGAAACAGATCTATATCGATACGTATGCCGCTGTCTACTACACCCATGATCCGCAGATTGCGGAGACGTTGCCGCGCATATCCCGGGAGCTGGACCGGCGTGATCGCGATTTGGATCCCATGCTGGGAAATCCCACGGTCGGCAACCATCGGCAAGCGACCTATGATTCACTGATCAATGCCGGCCCCAACGCAGGGATGAGCGGAAGTCTGAACCTGTTGCGGACCGGCCCCGTCCCGGCCGGGTGTTTCCTGTGACCGAAGGAGAACGAGCATGAAACTGCCACTGATGATCTTGACGTTGCCGATGGCTTTGGTTGCCTTGGGTAATGCGCAGGCGCAGGAGGAAGTCGCGCCGCGGTTCCATCTGGAGGGTGGGCACGGTCGGATCGATGTCGCGCCGACGATCCTGGATCGTTTCCCTTTTCAGCATGCATTTGATCGCGAGATTCCGGACATCAATACCGGTCGGCGCAGCTTCCTGACGATGCAATGGGATCTGGATGGACGATGGTCGCTGCGTGGCGGCTACGAGCGCATGCGGGTGGATTATCACAATCCGGTCACGCTCAATTGCCCGGCGGCAGTGTTCAATGTGCCGCAATCGGATTGCGATGGCATGTTCGGTGAGTGGACGTGGCGAGATGGCGAGATCCACGATGATGTCGATCATTTCTGGTTAGGCTTTCGCTACCAGCAGCCGTTTTTTGATTGGCTGGCGGGTTTCGTCGAGGTCGGTTATGGCCAGATGCGCTGGCAGGCGGACGGTGATGCCGAAGCGCTGGGCGCCATGAGCTGTTTCACCTTTACCTACGATCCCGATTTTGCCTGGGAAAATGTCTATGACCGCCCGATCCCGGTGCCGGGCTGCACGCCCGTTGCCAGTCATGCCAAGTCTGATGGCGTTGTCGCCACGCTTGGGTTGGACGTTGGTCTGCCGGCAGGTTTCGGGGTGGCGTTGTCGTGGCATCACCAGGGCTATCGCCATGTCATCTACCGCAACCAGTTGTTGCCCAAATTCAATGAAGTCAATGGTAGGCTGTGTCCGAATTCTTGGGGTTGTGTCGTGCCGGCTGTCTACATCCAGCAGCCGCAAGGCGCCTGGGATTGGTATGAGGTCCGCCTGAGCTACGACATCAACACCCGTTTGGGCTTGTTCGTACAGGGTGAGACGGGTGGCAACCGGGCTTGGAACGTGTACAGCGGCGGCGTGCGGCTGTCGTTCTAGACGTTTGTGCAGGCAGAAGCCGTCTGGGACTGCAAAGGTTCCGGACGGCATCCATTGCGCAGGCTCCTGAGTCATCACAGGCGGCACCTCACCGATACCCCGCCGCCTGCAGCTCGAACAGTTCGGCGTAGCGTTTGCCGGCGGCGAGCAGTTCGTCGTGGCTGCCGATCTCCTCGACGCGGCCGCGCTCGAGCACCAGGATACGGTCGGCCATGCGCACGGTGGAGAAGCGGTGCGAGATCAGTACGGCGGTCTTGCCGTGGCTGAGTTCCTTGAAGCGCTGGAAGACTTCGAATTCGGAACGGGCGTCGAGCGCGGCGGTGGGTTCGTCCAGGATCATCAGTTGCGCCTCGCGCATGTAGGCGCGGGCGATGGCGATTTTCTGCCATTCGCCGCCGGACAGGTCCACGCCCTTGTTGAAGCGCTTGCCGAGGATCTGGTCGTAACCGGCGGGCAGGCGCTGGATGACTTCGTCGGCGAGGCTGCGCCGGGCCGCTTCCTCGACCCGTTCGCGATCTTCCGCCGAGTGGATGCGACCGACGGCGATGTTCTCGGCGGCGGTGAGGTGGAAGCGGACGAAGTCCTGGAAGATGACGCCGACATTGGCGCGCAACTCGTCCAGGTCGTATTCCTTGAGGTCGTGGCCGTCGAGCAGGATGCGGCCTTCGTCGGGGTCGTACAGGCGCGCCAGCAGTTTCACCAGGGTGGTCTTGCCGGCGCCGTTTTCGCCGACCAGGGCCAGCACCTCACCGGCGCGCAGGGTGAAGTCCAGGTGGCGCACGGCCCAGTGTTCGGCATTGGGATAGATGAAGCCGACATTTTCGAAGGTGAAGCCTTCCCGGATCGGGTTCGGGAACGGGCGCGGGTTGGCCGGCGAGACGATCTCCGGCTCGATTTCAAAAAACGAGAACAGGTCGTCCAGGTACATCGCCTGGCCGGCGACCTGGGAGAAGCTGGACAGCAGGTTCTCCAGCAGGTTGCGCAGGCGCCGGAAAGAACCGGCCAGGAAGGTCAGGTCGCCGATGGAGAAATCACCGCGCACCGTGCGCCAGGCGATGAAGGCGTAGGCGGCGTAGTAGCCGAGCGTGCCCAGGGCGGTGAACAGGCCGCCCCAGGCGGCGCGGTGGATGGCCAGCTTGCGGTTGACCGCGTAGAAGGCTTCGGCCAGCGTCCGGTAGCGTTCGATCAGGAACGCGTGCAGGCCGAAGATCTTCACTTCCTTGGCGGTTTCGACGCTGGCGCCGGTCTGGCGCACGTAGTCCAGCTCGCGCCGTTCCGGCGTCCAGGCGTAGTTGAGCGAGTAGCTCTTGGCGTTGAAGTGCGATTCGCCAATGAACGCCGGCACCAGGGCGATCACCAGCAGAACGATCAGCCAGGGCGCGTAGAAGATCAGGCCGGCGGCGAAGCTGATGATGGTGATCATGTCCTGGGCCTGGCCGAGCAGTTGCCCGAGCAGGGTCATCCGGCCCATGGTCTGGCGCCGGGCGCGGTCGAGCCGGTCCTGCAGCTCGGCGTCCTCGAAATCTTCCAGATCGAGCGTTGCCGCGTGTTCCATCAGGCGCACGCTGGTGGCGTTGTTGAAGCGCTCGGACAGCAGCGAGTCGTTGAGCGAGACCACGCGCCCGAGCAGATCGGAGACCACCGCCAGGCCGAATTCCACGGCCAGCAGCACGGCCAGGTGATCGAGCTGGCCGGTCTGCCACCAGGTGCGCAGGTCGCCGCCGCTGCCGGCCTGGGCCAGGCCGACGACCTCGTCGATGATCAGCTTGCCGACATAGAGCATGACCACCGGCAGCAGCGAGCGGACCAGGCGCAGGGCCAGGTTGATGGCGGTGAGTGTCGGGCTGGTCTGCCAGATCAGCTTGATGAACGGCGGCAGGTTGCGCAGGGCGCCGAAGCGTTCGCGGAACGAGGCCGGCGGCGGTGGCGCGCTGCCGCGTCCCGGCGCGGCGGCACCGGTGGTGCGGCCACCGGCGGAATACTGTCTTGGCATGGGCGGCAGGGCCGATAAAAAGGCAGCGGGCAGCATCGCACATGCCCGCGCCGGTCGCGATACCATCGGGACTTTCAGGCTGCAAGGAGCTGGTCATGGCGAACCGGACACGCGTTCCATCACTTCCCGGCTGGGCAGCCGCGCTGCTGCTGGCCGTTTGTCTGGCCGCACCGCTGCAGGCGCGTGAGCCGGCGGTGGCCGAGGAGCAGTTGCAGGCGGCAAGCATCGTCGGCCTGGTCGAGTTGCCCGGCGGCGCCGGCGCGGCGGTGGGCCTGCAGGCCGACAACGATGATGACCAGCGCGTGGTGGCGATCTTCATTGGCGGCAACGAAGCGGCGGCCATCGCCCGGGCCCAGCAGGGTGTGCGTCCGATGCGGCCGCTGACCCATGAGTTGCTGGGCGACCTGCTCACCGCCGGCGGCATCGAGATCGTGCAGTTGGTAATCGATGATCTGCGCGATGGCGTCTACTACGCCACCTTGCAGGTGCGCATGGCTGATGGCCAGAAAATGTGGATCGACACCCGGCCCAGTGATGGCCTGGTGCTGGCCGTGCGCGAGGATTCACCGATCAGGCTGGCGCCGGTGGTGATGGCGTCTTCGCCGGACTGGACCGGGCCGGACAGCGCCGATGCCGACGAGCCCGCGGCCAGACGCCGCGCCGATGGCCTGCAGTCGCTGTGACCAGACTTGTTTGGCGCCTGCCCGGATGCGATCGCCGCTGGCGCGCCAGCCGCGCCAGCCGTGGAGCCGGCCATGAGTGAAGTGCGGGTGCCGGTATCGTTCGGTGAGCTGATCGACAAGCTGACCATCCTGGAGATCAAGCTGGAGCGCATGGCTGATCCGGCCAAGCGCGCCAATGTCGAGCGCGAGTACACGGCCTTGAGTGAAACCTGGAATCAGGTACCGCAGTCGGCCCAGGACATCGCCGGCCTGCGCTCGGCGCTGAAGGCGGTCAACGAACGGCTGTGGCTGATCGAGGATGAGGTGCGCGAACATGATGCGCGGCAGGATTTCGGGCCGGCTTTCATCGAGCTGGCGCGCTCGGTGTATCTCAACAACGACGAGCGTGCCCGGCTCAAGCGGGAGATCAATCTGTCGCTGGGCTCGGCCCTGGTCGAGGAGAAATCCTACGACGATTACGGCAGCGGGCCGACACCGATCTGATCACCGCTGCTTGCTGATGGCCGCAACTGCGGCTTGGCGTCGGCATTGGCGGCCGGACTGATCGCCCCGACTGATCGCCCGGCTTGATCGCAATTGCGCCGCGCTTGCTTCCGGCGGCCCGCCCCGCGTGCGCGGGAGGCGGGCTCGCCTGAAGTTTCAATGCGGTCATCCCGGCCGTGGGACTGACCGCCGTTTCCGCAAACGAAAAGTCAGCGCCGTTCCTGTGACCGGCTGCTGCTGCGCTCGCCGCCGCGACTGCTGGTCGCCGATTCGCGTACCGGCGCCGGAGCGCGAGCTGGTGCCGGAGCGCGCGCCGGTGCCTGAGCTGGAGCCCGGGCCGGCGCCGGGACACTGCTCCGGCTGGTACCTGCTGCCGGCGCCGTGCTGCGTGGCGCCGGCATCGTTGCCCGGGTGGCAGGTGCGGTCGCCGGTTGCGTGGCTCGCGGCTGGACCGAAGGCGCGCGGGTCGCGGGGGCGACGCTGCGGCTGGCCGGCTGCGATGGCTGCCGCACCGCCGGGCTGGACTGGCGCGCCGCCGGTGCCTGGATCGTCGAGCGTGCCGGTGGTGCCTGGATCGTCGAGCGGCCTGATGTCGCCGGCGACGCTGATCCAGTCGATGCCGGCGCCGGTGTCGTGGCGCGCGGCCGCGACGATGTTGCCGGCAGGGGAATGCCGCTGGAAGAGCGTGTCGCGGCCGCCGGCTGCTGCTGCCGGGTGGCCGGTTGCGCGTTGCGCGGTGCCGGGGTCGACTGCGGCACCACCGAGCGCACACCTGGTTCGATTGAGCGCGATTGCGACGGTGTTTGCCGTGCCGGTTCCGTGCTTTGGCCGGCGCGGCTGGTCGGGCTGGTGGCGGCGCGCGACGTGGCGCCGCGGGCGCTGTCCGCTCCGGCCTCGCGCGGCACATAGCGCGAGGAGGGCAGGGCCCGGCTGCGCTCGCCGCTTTGCGGCACGGCAGTACTCTGCCGCACCGTGCCGGCTTCAGCGCTGCGGCCGGGGCGGGCCGTTTCCCGGGTGGGTGCGGCAACGCCGCCAGTGGTGGTACGCGCAGACGGAGCGGTCACCGTCGAACGCGTGGCCGTGGTCTGGCGGCTGCCCGCGGCACTGTCGGGCACCCGCACCGGTGCCGGCTGCACGCCGACCTCGCCGAGTTCGCCCCGGGGCGTGACATCGCGGCTGGGGCGGGCGGCGATGGTGGTCGCCGTACCCTGGCGGGCAGCATCAATCACGCGCACGCTGCGTTCGCGGCTGGCGCCGGTATCGGCACTCAGGCGCCGCAACTGGTCGCTGGCCAGCGGCTCGCCACCATTGCGGGCGATGGCCGCCTGGCGCCGGTCGAAGCCGGCAATCGTCGGCGCCGGCTGGTGTCGGGCAACGACACTGCGCTGGCGGCTGTCGGGCACGCCAGTGCGGCTGTCGGCCGTGCCGGCCAGACTGGCCCGGACCGGCGTTGCCGGCGCGCGGGTCAGCAGCTCGCCCTGACGCAGGGCACCCGGGCGCATGTGGGCCATGGTGTCGGCGGCGCGGCGGCTGCCGACGAAGCTGTCGCGCGGCACCACGGTGACGGCATTGGCCGCATTGCGGAAGGTGTAGTTGCGGCGCGGCACGCGGCCCTGTACGTAGTAGTCGTTGTAGATGTTGGTGACGTAGATGTTGTTGACCACCACCGTGTTGTGCACGTTGACGCGGCTGAAGTAGTTGCGGCTGACCCGGTACCAGGGCATGTAGATGTCATGCGGGCCGAGCGGGAACCAGCCGATCGGCGGGCCGCCGGTGCTGACCGTCAGCCGCCAGCCGGAGCCGCCGACGAAGGCGACCAGGGCGGGCGCGAACACCGGCCGCAGGTGGCGCGGTCCGGGCACCCAGCCCCAGCCGCTGGAGACATACACCCAACGGCCATAATGCGATGGTGCAAAGCCCCAGGGATGATCGTCGACCCAGGTCCAGCCCCAGGGCTCGATCCAGCTCCAGCGACCGTAACGGTACGGTGCCCAGCCGGCGCTGACATGGCGCGGGAACCAGACATGGCCGTACTCGGCCACCGGTCGCCAACTGCCGTGATCGTCCAGGTCGGCATAACCGATCATCTCCGAGGAGACATAGCGGCGCGTGGGCGAGTTCAGGTAGCGGTCGTTGCGGGCGAAGGCCCAGTGGTCGAAATCATCGCGCGGCGGGATGTCCATGCGCTGCGGGTTGGCCAGCGAGGGATCATGGAAGCGGATGCTGTTGCCCGAAGCCACCCGCACCAGTTGGCCGCTCTCGCCGTAGATGTCGGCGCGGCCACTGAATACGGTGACCTGGGTGGAGTCGCCGGTCGGCGCGATGTCGACCCGGAACTCGCCTGGCTCGCTGACCACCATGGCCAGGGTCGGGGTGTCGATCTCGTAGATCTGGCCTTCGTGGACCATATCCACGCGCAGGTTGAGCACGCCCTGGGTGAGCTGGACCTGGGCCAGGGCATCGTTGAGGTTGAGGAACTCGATCGCGCTGCCCTGGTCCAGACGCAGCGCGGCGGTGCCCAGTTCCAGTTCCAGGCGGGCGCCGCGGTCGGCCCAGAGGCGGTCGCCGACGACCACCGGCCGGTTCAACTGGGCGGCATGCCAGGCCTCCTCGCCGGCCGGGGCGAAGCTGACTTCACCGGCCAGGTAGCTGAGGCGGGCAACGCGGGCGGGCGGGTCGGCCCAGGCGCTGGCCGATACCGCCAGCAGCAGGCCGGCAGCCAGGGCGGCGGCGCCAAGTGAGCGAAGGGACGCTGTGTTCATGAGGACCTCCCGGTAAACCTTTGGTCGGATGCACCTGTCCGGCCATGTGCGGCCGCATTGCATCCGGGGGACATGGAAACCCAACCCGCCTTAATCCCGGCCTTACGGCCGTTGTGTGTGGGTGTTCCGGTCCGGTTCGTGGCGCTGGCTGGAGCGCCCGGACCGGCAACTGGCTGTGTCTGCCCGTGTCGGGTCATGGCGCTGGCCACGGTTCGGGCTACTGGCCGCCGGCCGGCCGACGCAAGGGCGGTGGCAGGTCGGGCAGCAAGGTGTCGGGATCGATGTTGTCGTGGCGTTCGCCCGGATGCACTTCGATCTTCTGCAGCCGGGCGGGAGTACAGGCGCTGTCGCCCGGGGCGCAATCGCGCAGCGGCTGGGCGTGGACGGCGAACAGGCGGTTGGGGTTGTTTTCCAGCGCGAAGGCGGTGAGGTAGTAGCTGCCGGCCGGCAGATCCTCGAGGCGGTAGTGGCGGTCACCCCGGCGGGTCTGCATGCAGATCGGCGTTTCCGGTGTCGATACCGGCGCGGCGCAGACGCGCATCGCCGGAACCGGCTGTACGCCACGGAAATCCAGCGTGCCGGCAATGGCGCCGGTGCTGCCGTGGGCACCTGACCGCTGACAGTTCAGTTCGGCGATACCGTCCTCGCGCAGGCCGACCTCACGGCTGCCGGGAAACTCCTGAGCCGGGTCGGTCTGGCTTTGCGCCAGCCGGGCCTGGACATCGGCCGGGCGGCCGGCCAGTGCCACCGACAAGGTGGCGCCGCCGTCGCGGGTCTGGCTCAGGGTGAATTCCTGCACCCGGCTGCCCAGCACCTGGGTATTGCCGCCGGTGCAGTGCAGGCTGTGCCGGCGCGGGCTGTCACGATGCTGGCAGGTGAAGCCCAGGTCCGCCGCCGCGGCCGCAATCTGAGCCGGGTCGGCGCTGAGTGCCTGGCTGTCCTGGCAGGCCAAAAGCGGCTGCAACGAGACGGCCATTGCCGGAGCGGCGGGCGCCAGCATCAGGGCCGCCAGCAGCAGTGGTGCGCTGGTGGCAGCGGTGGTTGCGTAGAGTGTCGGCGAACCCATGGCGGCGGCTCCTGTGGCTGACAAGGGGTTTAGAGCAGGGACGCGCTGCGACCGCTGATGCGCACCCGCGAACCCTCGCGGATGCCGCCCAGCTCGCGCTGGCTGACAACGATGCGGCGGCCATCATCCATGCGCACGAACAGATCGTGGCTGGGTGCGGCGCTGGTGTTGCGCTCGATTCGGTGGCCGGTGACACCACCGGCGACCGCGCCGGCCACCGCAGCGGCCTGGCGGCCGGAACCGCTGCCGACCTGGTTGCCCAGGATGCCGCCGATCAGGGCACCGGCAATGGCGCCACCGCCGCTGGCCTGGGGCTGGCCATAGACCCGGTCGATGCGTTCGACTTCACCGCACTGCTGGCAATAGGCATAGCCATCGACGGGGCCATAGCCGCGATTGCCGTAGTACTGGCCGCCCTGGGTGCTGGCGCAGGCGCCGAGCAGGAGGGCGACAACGGAAACCATCAGTGTGCGAACGATCATGCTGTTCTCCTTTGTGCACGCGGCACTGACCGCGTTCGTGCATGACCTACGCTAATCGGACCGGCATGAACCGCAGGCTAAACAGAACGCTCCAGACTGAACCGGTGGTATCCATTGCCGGCCAACGGTGGCGGAAGGGTGGAGGAAGGCTGCAGCGGCGTGATCTCTGGCCGAAACATCGCGCTGGCCCGGGTGCCGTGCGCAGCGCAGCTTTCATTGCCGCTGGCAGCGCTATTTGCCTGGCGCGGTTGGTTGGCCTTGGCCTTGGTCATGGCCGCGACTACTGGTAGCGGCGATGACATTCCTGGCACACGCGGGCCAGGGTGCCGGTGGCCTGGGCCAGGTCCTGGCAACTGCCGATGCCGTCCGCGGCGGCGCTGTCGGCGGCCTGTTGCAGGTCATGCCGGCGGCGGGCGAATTCCGAGCCGGGCGTATCCAGGTCGGGGAAGGCGAACGTCAGCTCCTGCGCGGCAAAACCGATCTGCTGCAGGCGTTCCAGAACCGGCTCGCCGGCGCAGGCGGCCTCGTCACCGATGCGACGCAGGGCATCCATGTGGTGGGCCAGCACCACCATGGTGGCGCGCTCATGGGCGTGGCGCGTGGCCACCGCCTTGGCGGCGGCGAGCGCGCACAAGGCACCGACCAGCAGTCCGGTCAGGATCAACAGCAGGGATTTCATGTCGGTTTCTCTGGCCGGATGGTGTGGCGTGGTTGGTTGATCGGGTGGATGCAGTGCGCCCGGCAATCAGCCGGGCGCGGTGGCTGTACTTGTGACCGCTGCGCCGGGTTGGCGGCAGCGGTCGTGTGGCTGGCTCAGCGCGGCAAGGTCGGCGCTGCCCAGGCTGCGCGCGGCTGTTCCGGGCACGCCTGGCGACGGCACAGTTCCGCCCGCAGCGCCGGCTGTGCCTGCACCAACAGCCGGAACAGCAGGTTCTGTTCGATCACACCGCGCACCTGATCGGCACCCGGGCCGGTGGCATAGACCGGAACATCTTCACCGCCATGGGTTTCCGAGGCCAGGGCGACGGCGGCCGACTGCATGAAGTTGATATCCGTCACCCGCTGCTGGTCCAGAGCGGCGTGCGCGTGGTCGGGATCATGGCCCAGGCGCTGGAAGCTGCCGGGAATATGGGGATAGGTCTTGTTGCCCTCGGGCTGACGGTCGCTGGCGCCCAGATAGCCGGGGCCATTGGCGTAGCCCAGCGTGGTGTAAGGCTGTCCGAGCCCGTCCAGGGTCGGCTCGCGGGCCGGTTCGCCGTGCTGGTCATTGCCATGCACCAGACCCAGTATCGGATTGCCGCGGGTCGGATAGCCGGCCATGGTGAAGACATGGCTGTGGTCGGAAGTGACCAGGATCAGCGTTTCTGAGTCGGCGCGGGCGACGGCGGCGCGGACCGCGGCCGACAGCGCTACGGTGTCGTGCAGGGCGCGGGCGGCATTGCCGGCGTGGTGGCCGTGGTCGATGCGGCCGGCTTCGACCATCAGCACGTAGCCGCTGCCGCGTGATGCCAGCAGTTCCATGGCCTTGATGGTCATCTGCGCCAGGCTCGGCTCGCCGCCGGGATCATCGCCGCGTTCCAGCTCGTAGCGCATGTGCGAAGGCTCGAACAGGCCCAGCACGCGCTCGTAGCTGTCGGCGCCGATGTCGGCGAGTTGCCCGGCATTCCAGACGAAGCGGTCGCCGCGGGCCTGCCATTCGCCGATCAGGTCGCGGCCGTCGGCACGGCTGCCGCGACGGTCCGGGTATTCGGGGTCGGACTGGTCGGCGGGCATGAACACGGCCCGGCCGCCGCCCAGGACAACATCGTGGCCGCGGCCATCGGCGGGCTCAAGCAACTGCCGGGCGATGTCGACGCAGCCATCGGCCAGCGCCTGCGCCGGCATCGCGCTGTCCACTTCCCAGTTGCGATGGGCGCTTCGGGCATAGGTGGTGGCGGGCGTGGCGTGGGTGATGCGGGTGGTGGTGACGATGCCGGTGGCCAGGCCGGCGGCGCGCGCCAACTCGCTCAGCGACATCAAGCGGTGATTGTGGCTGCCGGCGCAATCACCCAGGCGGTTGCCCGAACCGATGTTGATGACCCCGGCCCGGGTCTTGACCCCGGTCATGATCGCGGTCGCGGTGCCGGCCGAATCCGGCGTTTGCTGGTTGCTGTTGTAGGTCTTGGCCAGGGCGATGTGCGGGAATTCCTCGAAGGCGAGCAGGTTTTCCTCGCCGGGGCCGCCGGCCAGTTGGCCTTCCAGGATGCGCGCCGCGGTGGCGGTGGTCAGGCCCATGCCGTCGCCGATGAAGATGATCAGGTTGCGCGCCTGCTCGGCTGCGGCAGGTGAGCTGGCGACGATCTGCGCGGCGGCCGGTTCATTGGTCGAACGGACGGTCTTGGCCGGACTGCAGGCAGCCAGGCAACTCAGCGCCAGCAGCGGCAGGTATCGGGGCTTGAACATGACGGCAACGACTCCGGGGGTGACTGGGGCGCTGGATTATCGCAACGGCAGGTGACAGTCGACCGCATGCCGCCGGCTGGCCGGCGCTCGCTGAAGCTGCAGCACTAAGCCGAGGAGCGGCAGGGCCGGGATACCGTTCCCGGCCCTGCCCGTTGTTCAATCCACGCCGGGGTATTTCACCGAACAGCCGTAGGGACGGGTGTTGCTGTCGCTGACCGGCTGGCCGGCGGCCAGTTCAGCCAGCGCCGCGGGCACGTACTGTTTGGCCTTGGCAATGTCTGCCTGGTCGGCGCTGCGGATCGAGTCGATGCCGCCCTTGTACTGCAGGATGCCGTCGCCATCAATGATGTACATGTGCGGCGTGGTCATGGCGCCGTAGGCCATGCCGACCGTGCCTTCCGGATCGAGCAGGTAGGCGCTGCTGGCAAAGCCGTCCTTGGCGATGTCGGCACGCGCGCCTTCGGCATCGACATGGCCCTGCTTGCCGGGCGAGGAGGAATTGACCACCAGCCAGACCGCGCCATCAGCGACGGCCTGCGTCTGCTGCTGCTGCATGTTGCCCGAGTCGTAGTGCTTGCGCACGAACGGGCAGTCGTAGTTGGTCCATTCCAGGATCACCGTGCGACCGGCGAATTCGGACAATGTGCGCGTGTTGCCGTCGCTGTCGGGCAGGCTGAAGTCCGGCGCCGGTGCGCCGATGGCCGGTTCGGCCACGGCGGCGGTGTTCACGACCAGGCCCAGGCCAAGGCCCAGGCTGAGGATGGCTAGGGAGATACGGGTCATGGCTTGTCTTCCTGAGTGTGGGTCAGTGGCGGGCGACGGCCTGGTCCAGGGCGGCCAGGACCAGACCGGGGGTGAGGATCTGCGGCAGCACGACGGCATCGCCGTTGCCGCGCGGGTAGAGCACATACAGTGGCACGCCGGCGCGATCGAATTGCGCAAGAAAAGTGCTGATGGCCTCGTCCTGGTTGGTCCAGTCGCCCTTGAGGTAGGTGATGCCGTGTTCCTGCAGGCGCTGGCGGAAAGCATCCGAGGACAGGGCGACGCGCTCATTGGCCAGGCAGGTGATGCACCAGGCGGCGGTCATGTTGACCAGCACCGGTTCACCGTCACGGCGCAGCTCGGCCAGACGCTGGGCTGACCAGGCTTGCCAGAAACCAACCTGATCGCCGCTGGCGGCCGCTGCTGCCGGCATCGCCAGGCGTTGTGGAACAGGCACCAGCACCAGCGCCAGCACCACGGCGCTGACCGCGACGATCTTTCCGGCCAGGGCGCCACTCCATTTGGCCCGCTCCCAGGCCCAGGCCGCCAGGGCGATCAGCACAAGGCCAATCAGCGCCAGACCCACGCCGTGCGCGCCGGTCTGCAGCGCCAGCACCCACAGCAGCCAGACCGCGGTCAGGTACAGGGGAAAGGCCAGCGCCTGCTTGAAGGTTTCCATCCACGGGCCAGGCTTGGGCAGCCAGCGTGCCAGCACCGGTACCAGCGCAAGCAGCAGCAGGGGCAGAGCCAGGCCCAGGCCGAGCGCCAGGAATACCGACATCGCTGCCAGCGGTGGTTGCGTCAGCGCGTAGCCGAGGGCAGCGCCCATGAAGGGCGCGGTGCAGGGCGCGGCAACCACGCAGGCCAGCACGCCGGTGAAGAACGCCGCCCGGCCGCCTTGGCCGGCCGCCAATTGCTGGCCGACATTCATCCAGCCGGTGCCCAGGGTGGCGATGCCGGACAGACCCAGGCCGAGCAGAAACATCAGATAGGCCAGGCTCATTACCAGCCACGGCGATTGCAACTGGAAGCCCCAGCCGACCTGCTCGCCGCCGGCGCGCAGGGCCAACAGCAAACCGCCGATAAGACCGAAGCTGGCCAGCACTCCGGCCGTATAGAACAGGCCCTCGCGCCGTGCCCGGCGCTGGTCGGCACCGGTCTGGACCAGGGCCAGTGCCTTCATCGACAGCACCGGAAACACGCAGGGCATCAGGTTCAGGATCACACCGCCGGCCAGCGCCAGCGCCAGCGCGGCGAACAAGGACATGGAGGATGTTCCGCTGCCCGGCGCATCCGTTGAACCGGCGGCGCCGCCGCCTGCGGAAGGCAGCGCTGTGCTTTGCGCAGGCGCAGAGGTGGCTACGTCATCGTCGGCGGTCAGTTCGAACTGGAAGGCGCGGACCGGCTCGGCATCCAGATCGATCAGCAGCATCGGCACGGTGGCCGGCAACCCGGCGAACCAGTCGCTGGCGCGGCCGCTGCCAACCAGGGCGCCGTCGACTGGCTGCCAGCCGGTGAAGGGCTGGCTGCCGAAAATATCTTCGGCCACCGGGAACAGCTCGAAGCGGGCCGGCAAATCTCCGATCAGCCGAAGCTGCAGGCCGTCCTCGGCCACGGCGAGCGTTCCTGTCCAGTCGGTGCGAAGCTGCGGCAACCGCTGGCGCGCTTGCTGGAAACCGGCCGCGTGTTCGGTAACGGCCGCACTTGAGCCGCGGACCGGCAACTCGATGGCCAACGTGGCGCTGCCGGGAATGCACTCTTCCTTGCACACCAGGTAGGAGACATCGGCCTGCAGCGTGACCGAACCACTGGTGTCGGCGTGGGCCGGCACCTGGATCGGGGTCAGCAGCCAGGCTTCGCCCTCGAAACCGAAGTTGATCAGCGGCCCGAATGGCAGCCTCTGCGGGAACGGCCAGTGGATCGGGCCGGCACTGAATTCGTCCGGAAGTTGCCAGTTGATCCGGGTCGGCAGGCCGCTGTCACCGGGGTTGCGCCAGTAGGTATGCCAGTGCGGGTCGTGCTCAATGCGCAGCGCCAGCCAGTGTTCGCCGCCGGGCGTCAGTGCGGTTTGTTCGCTGAGCAATTCCAGAGACAGGTGAATGCCGCGCTGGCCGCCGCTGCTGATGGCCATGGCGGCCAGCGGCAGCAACAGGATCAGCGCGATGACGGGGCGGATCAGGCGAAGCAACGGGCGGCCGGGCATGACGGGTTTGGAAGTCGGCAAGCGCGTGAAGTTCCGCGGCATCGGCCTTGGCGCAGCCGACTCAGGCGCCGGCCAGCACGCGCAGCATCTGTCCGACCACCCAGGCCAGATAGGTGCCGGTGGCGTAACCGACCACACCCAGCAGCACCCCGACCGGTGCCAGTGCCGGATGGAAGGCTGCCGCGACCACCGGCGCCGATGCGGCTGCGCCGATGTTGCCTTGCGAGCCGATGGCGAAATAGAACGCCGGAGCGCGTATCAACCGCGCCACGATCAGCAGCAGGGCGCCATGGATCAGGATCCAGATCGCGCCGATGGCAAACAGCCACGGCCGCTCGACCAGGGCCATCAGGTCCATCTGCATGCCGATGCTGACGATCAGCACGTACAGCAGCACGGTGCCCAGCCGGGAGGCACCGGCATCTTCCAGTTTCCTGACCCGGGTAAAGCTCAGGCCGATGGCGATGGTGGTGGCGAAGATCACTATCCAGAAGAAGCTCGAGGTCAGGCTCAGCCGCGCCAGGTGCGGCGCCTCGGTGGCAATCCATGTCGACAGCGGTCCGGCCAGGGCATGCGCCAGGCCGGTGATGGCGAAGGCCACGCCAAGCACCACCATCACGTCGGCCAGGGTGGGAATGCGCGCGTTCGCCAACTGGTAGGCCTCGACCTTGTCCTTGAGTTCGTCGATGGCACGGGTGTCGGCGCCAATCCAGCGATCAAAGCGCTGCGCGCGTCCGGCCAGGAACAGCAGGCCGGCCAGCCAGACGCTGGCCACCAGGATATCCACCGCGGCGAACTGGCCGAAGGTGTTGGCGTCGACCTCGTAGATCTCGCGCATGGCGACCATGTTGGCGCCACCGCCGATCCAGCTTCCTGCCAGCGCCGCCATGCCGGTCCAGGTGTCGCCGGCGACCGTCTCCGGACTCAGCGCGCCGACAAGCAGGAAGGCGATCGGCGCACCCAGCATCACGCCCGCAGTGCCGGTGAAGAACATGATCAGCAGCTTGGGCCCGAGCGCGACCAGGCCCTTCAGGTCGATCGACAAGGTCAGCAGCACCAGCGCCGCCGGCAGCAGGTAGTCGCGGGCAATCGGATAGATGCCGTTGTTGCGGCCATCGATGATGCCCAGCGTGTTGAGCAGCGCCGGCAGGCAGTAGCACAAGGCCAGCGCCGGCACGATGGAATAGAAGCGTCGCCAGAACGGCGCCGGATGCGAGGCGGTCCAGAAGACCAGGGCGAGAATGGCGGCGAGAAGGCCGAACAGGACCGCGTCGTCGGTGACCAGAGCTTGACTTTCCATAGGGTCGCGACCCTACACGAGGAAGCGGGCAGCGCCAAGCCGGAAGCGTCTGGAATGTGGTGAAAGATGGCGGCTTGAAGCGCTGCCGGGGCTCCGAGCGCGGCCGCTGCCGACGCGGGCGGCTTGTCCGGCAGGCGAGCGCGCACCGACAATGTCCGTTTTCCGGCCATGTCCGCTCGTCCGGCCCGCCGTCTGCAACAGGTACTGGCACGATCCCATCCATGCACGATCACGACGACAACGCCATCCGCTTCGCCGGCATCGACCGACTCTATGGCCGTGGCAGCATCGCCCGGCTGGCGCAGGCGCATGTGTGCATCATCGGCGTTGGCGGTGTCGGCTCGTGGACGGTGGAAGCGCTGGCCCGCTCCGGCATCGGCACCCTGACCCTGATCGACGGCGACGATGTCTGCCTGAGCAACACCAACCGCCAGTTGCCGGCGCTGATGGGCCACTACGGCCGGGCCAAGGTCGAGGTGCTGGCAGAACGCGCGCAGGCGATCTTTCCCGATATCCGGGTGCATGCGCTCGAACGCTTCCTGACACCGACCAGCCTGTCGGACCTGCTCGGCGGCGGCTTCGATCTGGTCATCGATGCCTGCGACGCGTTCCGGGTCAAGGTCGAAACCATCGCCTGGTGCCGGCGTCGCCGGCAGCCGCTGATCGTCTGCGGCTCGGCCGGTGGCCGCAGCGACCCGACCCGGATCCAGATCCGCGACCTGGCCATCAGCGAACAGGACGCCATGCTCGCCCTGGTGCGCAAGAAGCTGCGCCAGGAGTTCGGCTTTCCGCGCAATCCGAAACGGCGCTTCGGCGTGCCGGTGGTGTTCTCGCTGGAGAACGTGCGCTACCCGCAAGCCGACGGCACGGTCAGCGGCAGCCGGGCGCAGGGATCGGCCGGTTCGCTGGACTGCGGCGGCGGCCTCGGCGCCGCCATGCATGTCACCGCCGCCTTCGGCATGGCCATCGCCGGCAGCGCGCTGGAGCGGTTGCTGGCACGGGTCACGACGCGGGAGGTTGGCGACAATGCCTGCACCTTGGCGGCCTCGTCGCTGCCGGGTACTGCTGGCGACACGCCGGTCTGATCCACGTGTGCTCGACTGCTGCCGACCCGGAGAACGCGATCCGGAAAAGGCGTCCAGCAGTGCTTGCACAGTCTTGACATGCCCGCGGGAATCCGTAAGATGGCGGGTCTGGTGCGGGAATAGCTCAGTTGGTAGAGCACGACCTTGCCAAGGTCGGGGTCGCGAGTTCGAGTCTCGTTTCCCGCTCCATTTTTCTTGTCTTCTGCACGCCATCGGCTTCCATCTGCGGTGGCGCTTCGCAGACAACGGCTCCGGTCCCGGAGTTGTTGCCCAAGGTCCTCTTCTTCAATTGGTTCTGATCGACGGCTGTGGCTGATCGACGCCTGTGGCTGGGCGGCGGCGGAATCTGCTCGCGCCGATTCTGACGGCGCTCGACAGCGATGGCCACCATTCCGGCCAGGGTTGCCCTGTCCCACCCGGGTGCACGGCGCGCGCCAGCGACCGGCTTGCCTGGATCGGAGCTTTCGCTCCCGGGTTAGTGCGAGCAAGTGGCCAATCAGCGGTTGTGGCCAAAAGCGCTCTGGCGCCCGCAGGAGTCATCGATGAGCTTCATGCACGATCACGGTGGCGTGCGACACTTTGTTAAGGTACTGTAGCAACCAGTCCCGCTAGGACATTGCCAACAAAGGCATTTGGCCAAACGGGGTTGCAGGAAAGTGGCCGGGACGGGGCAGTGTCAAGGCGACGTGACAAAAGTGGGCCTGCGGGCTCGAAGACGTGGGTCGTGGCGTGTTCGCTCAAGGGTTTGTGACGTAAATTGTGAGCAAGATCACTGCTTAAGACACAATTCGTCACAAAGGTGTTGCGTTCAGCCGGCGTTATGGCTTTTAATCCGGGCGGTAAAGATTCGGGCTAAGTGTCCGATTCACTTAGGGAGGGATGACGTGGGTCTCTTCAAATCGAAAACGCCAACGGTGATCGGCATCGATGTCACCTCGACATCGGTCAAGCTCATCGAGCTGTCCGGAAGCGATCGTCGCTACAAGATCGAGTCCTGGGCGGTCGAGCCGTTGCCGGACGATGCGGTACGCGACAAACAGATCGCCGATGTGCAGACGGTGGGCAGCGCCATCCGCCGGGCCCTGGACCGGGCTGGCTGCAAGGTCAAGCAGGCCGCTGCAGCCGTGGGCGGCTCGGCTGTCATCACCAAGGTGCTGACCTTGCCGGCCGACCTCAACGAGGATGATCTGGAAGGTCAGGTCCAGGTCGAGGCAGCCCAGTTCATTCCCTATCCGCTGGACGAGATCAGCATGGACTTCCATGTCGTCGGCCAGCGCGGCACGGAACTGGCAGATGTTCTCATGGCCGCCTGCCGGACCGAGTCGGTGGATACCGTCGTGTCAGTGGTCGAACTGGCCGGGCTGAACGCCCGCATCATCGATGTCGAGGCCTTTGCCATGGCCCGCGCCGCGGCCCTGCTGCCGGCGCTGCGCCAGGCCGGTGCCGATCTGGTCACTGCCTTGTTCGACATCGGCAGCACCTCGACCACGATGGTGGTGCTGCGCGAAGGGCGCATCATCTACACCCGCGAACACAGCTTCGGCGGCCGCGGTCTGGTCGACAGCGTCCAGCAGCGCTACGGCCTGAGCGCCAAGGAAGCCGAACTGGCGATTCGCTCGGGTGACCTGCCGGAAAGTTTCGCCGATGAGATCGCGCCGGACTTCCGCAACAGCGTCGCCGTCCAGATCGGGCGCCTGCTGCAGTACTTCTATGCCGGCAGCGAGTTCAGCCGGGTCGACCAGATCATCGTCAGCGGTGGCGTGTCGGCCCTGCCCGAGCTGGCCCCGGCGGTGAGTTCGGAGATCGGTGTGCCGACCTTCATCGGCAACCCGCTCGCCGACATGGCGCGCGCCGGGCGCGTGCCTGCCCGGGCCATCGATGAAGGCCACTCGATGATGATCGCCTGTGGCCTGGCCTTGCGGAGCTTCGACTGATGAGCGCCAAGATCAACCTACTGCCCTGGCGTCTTGAACGGCGCAAGGTGCGTGAGCGCGAGTTCTATCTCATGCTCGGCGCCGCCGCGATTGCCGGCGTCCTGCTGGTGCTGGCCGCGGTTGGTGTCCATGCCTCCTGGCTCGACAACCAGGAAGACCGCAACCGCTACCTGCGCACCGAAATCAGCAAGCTTGACGAGCAGATCAAGGAGATCGAGCGGCTGGAGGAACGGCGCCGGCAACTGGTCGCGCGCAAGGATGTCATCGAGCGCCTGCAGGGAACGCGCACCCAGATGGTGCACATGTTCGACCAGTTGGTGCAGACCATTCCCGAAGGCGTGCGCCTGACCGCAATCAAGCAATCCGGCCAGCAACTTACCTTGGAAGGTTTCGCCCAGTCGCAGCAGCGCGTGTCTGGTTACATGCGCCAGCTTGAGCAATCCGAGTGGTTGACCGGTACCGCCCTGCGCATCGTCGAAGCCAAGGACGAGGACCAGCGCAGCCGCTTCTCCTTCACCCTGGGCGTTCGCCTGATCCAACCCGGGGCCGAAGCGGTCGAAACCGGTGACGAGCTCGCCTTCCCCGATGAAGCCGGAGCACGCTCATGAAGCTGACGGACTTCCGCAACCTTGACACCAGCAACCCGGGAAGCTGGCCGACGGGCGTCAAGTTCGCCGCCGCGGCGGTCCTGGTGCTGCTGATCTGCGCGGCCGGCTGGTACTTCAAGGTCAGCGACCAGAAAGAGCAGCTCGCCCGCAGCGAGCGCACCGAGCAGGAACTGCGCCGTGAATTCACCCAGAAACACGGCCGCGTGGTCAACCTGGAGGCCTACCGCGAACAGCTCGCCGAGATGGACGAGATGTTCCGCCAGATGGTGCGGCAGTTGCCCAGCCGCACGGAAATGCCGCAGTTGCTGATCGACATTTCCCAGTCCGCGCAGACCGCCGGGATCGACACCCAGTTGTTTCAGCCCGGCCCCGAAAAGCCCGAAGACTTCTACGCCGAACAGCCGATCTCGGTGCGCATGGTCGGCAACTACCACCAGTTCGGCGAGTTCATCAGTGTCATTGCCCAGTTGCCGCGCGTGGTCATCCTGACCATGCATGACATCGAACTGCGACCCGACGACAGCGGCCGCAGTCGCGCCGGCCGTGGTGCCACCGTGGCGGCGCCGTCCGATGGCAACCTGCGCATGTCCGGCACCGTCCGCACCTACCGCTACCTGGACGATGACGAGCAGGCCCAATTGCAGGCCGAACAGGACGCTGCCGCCACTTCAGGCAGGAGGCGCTGAGATGGATCGGAGCATGAATCGCCAAACCAGATTCCGCCGCCTGCTGCCGGCACTGCCGTTGTTGGCGGCGGCCGTGCTGCTGTCGGCTTGCAGCCACAACCGTGATGACCTGGAAGAGTGGGTGGCCCAGGCCCGCGCCCAGCGCGGCGCTGCCCTTGAGCCGCTGCCGGTGCTGCGCACCTTCGAACCGTACGAATACGACGCCTTCCATCTGCGCGACCCGTTCACCATCTGGGACGACGAGGACGTACGCACCTCCGCCGCGGCCGGACCGCGTCCGGATCCAGGTCGGCGCAAGGAGCCGCTGGAAGCCTTCCCGCGCGACGCCCTGGCCATGGTCGGCACCATCGGCATGGTTGGTGACATGTACGGCGTGGTCAAAGCCCCCGACGGCATCGTCTATCGCGTCCGTTCGGACAATTACCTTGGCCAGAGTGAAGGCCGCATCGTGGGTATCTATGAGGATCGAATCGAACTGGTCGAATTGATCCCGAATGGTGTTGGTGGCTGGATTGAACAGCCGGCCCGTATTCCCTTGGAAAGCCAGTGAGAACGACAAACATGACTGCCCTCACTTCTGCCCCCTCTCGTTTTCGCTTGCCGCTGGCGGCAGTTTTCTTCTGCGCGCTGATAGCCGCAGCCGCCCCGCTCACCGCCAACACCCTGGAAGGGGTCAGCTACAGCGTGATCGGTGGTGGTCGCGTCGATATCAAGCTCGACCTGGCCGAGCCGGTGATCAATGCCAGCGACTTCAGCACCGAGTCGCCGCCGCGCATCGCCATCGACCTCAATGACACCAGCAACCGCTGGCATGAGCGTCGCCTGCCGGTTGGCAGCGGCGCGGTCAGCGCGGTGTCCGCGGTCGAAGCCGGCGGTCGCACCCGCATGGTCATCGATCTGTCGCGGCCGGCCAGCTACAGCCTGCGCCAGGAAGGCAGCAGCCTGGTGGTAACCGTGGACGGTGGCGTTGCCATCGGCGGCTCGCCGCTGTTGTCAGCCGAGATCGACCCGACCAAGCGCGCGGCGATCAGCACCAGCAATGAACTGGAGAGCATCGATTTCCGCCGCGGCCGTGACGGTGAAGGCCGCATCGAACTGGTGTTCACCGGCGAAGGTGTCGGCGCCGACATGCGCGACATCGGCAACCGCCTGCAACTGGAGCTGGCAAACGTCCGGGTGCCCGAGCGCAACCAGCGCCGGCTGGATGTCGGCGACTTCGCCACACCGGTGCAGTCGATCGATGTGCGTGCCATTGGCGACAGCGGCGCGCGCCTGGAGATTACCACCACCGGCGCCGTCGACACCCTGGCCTATCAGACCGGCACCCGCTACGTGATCGAGGTTGCGGCCAAGCGCGAGCCGACCGCCGTGGAACGGCGCAGCAAGGCACCCGATTACGTTGGCGAGCGCGTCACCTTCAACTTCCAGGACGTGCCGATCCGCTCGCTGCTGCAACTCATCGCCGAGGTGTCCGAGCTCAACATCGTTGTTGCCGACAGCGTTTCCGGCAACATCACCATCCGCCTGGACAATGTGCCCTGGGACCAGGCACTGGACGTGGTGTTGCAGGCCAAGGGCCTGGACAAGCGCCGCCAGGGCAACGTCATGTGGATCGCACCGCAGCCGGAGATCGCCGCGCGCGAGAAGGAGATGGAGGATGCCCGCATCGCCATCGAGGAACGCGCCGAACTGATCACCGACTACATCCCGATCAATTTCGGCAATGCCGAAGAGATTGCCGCCCTGCTGACCACGCAGAGCGAACAGGCCCAGGGTGGCGGTGGCGGCGGCCAGTCGCAGTCGCGCGGCTTCCTGTCACCGCGCGGCAGTGTCTCCTACGACCGCCGCACCAACACCCTGCTGGTCAACGACATTCCGCAGAAGATCGAGGAAATCCGCGAGCTGGTGGTGCTGCTTGACCGGCCGGTGCAGCAGGTGCTGATTGAATCGCGCATCGTCCTGGCCAGCGAGAGCTTCGCCCGCGACCTGGGTGCCCGCTTCGGCATCAGTGGTTCGCGTGAGGACGGTGACGGCAACATCATCAGCACCGGCGGCAGCACCGAGTCCGTCGACGGCATGAGCGCGCGAGCAATCAACAATCGCATGGGCGGCATCAGCCGTGGCCTGCCGACCTTCGGCACCGGCACCCGCAGTTCCGATGGTGTCACTGACGACGCGGTCTTCCCGGCGATCAATGAGCGCCTCAACTTCAACATGCCGGCACCGGTCGGCGCGGGCAGCTTCGCCCTGGCGGTGCTGGGTGCCGACTACCTGCTGGATCTGGAGCTGTCGGCACTGCAGATCGAGGGCCGCGGCGAAGTCATCTCCAATCCTCGTGTGATCACTGCCAACCAGCAGTTGGCCAGCATCAAGCAGGGCAGCGAGATCGCCTTCCAGTCGGTCACCGGTACCGGCCAGAACGCCCAGCCGACGATGGAGTTCAAGGAAGTCGCCCTGGTGCTGGAAGTCACCCCGACGATCACCAACGATGGCCGGGTCTTCCTCAACCTGCTGGTCAAGAAGGACGAGCTGGATCGTTGGGAAGCCGGCCTGCAGGGCAGCCGCGTGCCGATCATCAGCACCCGCGAGATCACCACGGCGGTTCTGGTCCAGAACGGCCAGACCGTGGTTCTGGGCGGTGTCTATGAAGTCGACAGCCGCGAGTTCCTGCAAAAAGTCCCGTACCTGGGTGATATCCCGGTGCTGGGCAACCTGTTCCGTAACAAGAACCGCAGTGCCAACAAGGCCGAACTGCTGATCTTTGTTACCCCCAAGCTGCTGCGTGAGTCGCTGTAAACCATGACCACCAACTCGCATATTCAATACAAGCCCCGTTTGGAGAAGACCATGACGCGCGCCCTGCATCGGCTCGTTCCCCTGTTTGCAACCCTGTTGCTGATCGCCTGCGGTGGTGGTGGCGGTGATTCCGGCGGCGCCATCCAGCCGCCCCAGGCTGGCAGCATCGCGATCCAGACCGGGCACAGCTCGATGGGCAGCCATTCCTTTACCGACGTGACGGTGAATGTGCGCCGCCATGGCGGAGCCCCCGTGGCAGACGGCACCACGGTGCAGCTGAGCGTGACGCCGGCTTCGCTGGGTGGCGTGGCACCCGCGGACTCAACCGATTTCGCCAGCACCGCCTCGGCCTCCACCGCCGGTGGCGCGGCGCGGTTCCGCTTCCGTAGCGGCACCGGCGCAGGCACGGCTACCCTGACCGCGTCAGCCAACGACGGTGTGCCGGGGACGTCGATCACCGCCACGACCAATATCACCCTCACCGGCCAGGGCGGCCAGGACAATCGCCTCACCCTGAGCGCCGATCGCACCGTCATTCCGGTTAACCTGGAGAACGTGCCGCCGACCTGCCGCGGCAATCCCTACCAGGCTGAGGTGACGGTGGTCTGGCGCAACATCAATGGCGAGCTGGTCACCGCCGCCGATGATGACGCCGTGCGGGCCAGTTGGACCTCGCCGCAGAGCGTGGGCGCAATCGGTACGCCGGACGATCCGTCGACCGACGAGGACGAATGCACGGCGATGATGGCTTCGGTCGGCGTGCCGATCAATGCCGGTCACGGCACGGTGTTCGTGCGTTCCACCAGCGAGCCAGGCACAGGCACCCTGACGGTCGGCGTGACCGACCCGGATACCGGTGAGAATCTGAGCGCTTCGATGCAGTTCACTTTCAGCTCGGGCGTGCCGGCCATGCCGGCCACTGTCCATGTGATTCCTGACACCGGCGCCACCTACATCCAGGGTTCGGGCGGATCGAGCCAGCGCCTGATTCGCCTGCATGTCCTCGATGGCACCGGTGCACCGGTGCCCAATCCTGAAAGTGGCGGCGACGCCTACAACAACATCAAGCTGGAAATCATCGCCCCCGATGGCGAGCGCCTGTCCACGGTCGGCGCCGATGGCACCACGCAGTCCGGCACCACCGTGCACACCCGTACCAGCAACGGCATCGCCAGCGCCAACTTCTTCGCCGGCACCCGCCAGGGCACCATCACCCTGCGCGCCACGGCCGACGGACTGGACAACAGCGTCGACAACGGCATCCAGCAGCCGATCGTTGCCGAGGCTACCGTGGTGGTCTCCGATGGCCAGTTGTTCAGCCTGCACCTGGTCAGCCCCACCAGCAATGCCCTGTTCGTCAATCCCGGCGGCATCACTCCGGACGGTGAATTGCCGATCGCACCCGATGGCACCTACAGCCTGACAGTGAGCGCGCTGGCCACCGACCGGCTCGGCAATCCGGTGATCCCCGGCAAAATGATCCAGTTCGGCCTGATCGACAGCCCGGTGTCCGGCTTCCCGTTTGATGGCGGTGGTTTCTTCGACCTGTTCGGCCTGGATGGTGATCCGGAAGAGGGCGGCCACGTGTTCATCGCTCCCAGCGGCCGCTTCCTGACCGCCGGCGGCGGCGTCGAGATCGGCGATGCCCTGGTCCTGTTCGGCCGGGATGTTCCCGGCGCTGCGGATCTTGAAAGCGCGCGCATCATCGACAGCGTCGGCAGCCGGAGCCGCCTGACCGTCAGCCGTCGCTTCAACCTCAACGATGGCACCGGCCAGATGGTCGATCTGGGTCCGGCGATTCCCTACGCGATCGGTCGTGCCCAGCACGGAAACATCCACGCGCAGGCCACGACCAATTACATGGGCCTGGCCCGGACGGAAATGAACTATCCGGTCAATATGCTCGGCCGCAGTGTCATCATCTGGGCGCAGTCCGACGGTATCGTCGTCGCCGGCCAGAACAAGACGGTGGCAGATGTCGAAGTGGTTTCCTTCGCTGGCCTGGCGCCTTCCCTGGTAACTGCCAGCCCGGGTCAGATCCAGGGCAATGGCACCAGCACCGTAACGGTCTGCCAGCAGGACGCCCTGGGCGCACCGATGCAGGGTTCCTACATTGGCTTCGCCTTCCAGGACCTCAGCAGCGGCACCGCTTCCATCGATGGCCAGTCCGGAGGCGGCAGCATTGGCCCGACCGGCGGCAACGGCTGCGTCTCAGCCACGGTGCAAACCGGTGGCATCACCGCTGGCGAAGGTGAGCCGTCGATCCGCTTCTTCGATGAGTACAGCGAGGCCATCGTCGAGATTCTGGTCGGTGAACAGGTGCTGCTGGCCAACCCGAGCGGCTTCTACGGCACCGGCGGCACGGTCAACCTGCGCCTGTTGGCCGCCAACGGTGAACCGATCAGCGGCGTCCAGCTGGCCGGCGCGTGCACCGGCAGTGGTGGCGCGATTGTCAGCTTGAGCAGCGGTCCTGGAGTCACCAACGCAAGCGGTGTCACCACGGCGACAATCACGGCTACCAACCTCAACCAGTTCGGCTCGGCCGGTACCGGAAGCTGTGAGTTCTCGGTCCCGGGCGGAGAGCCTTCGGCCAACGTGCAGGTGCAGGGCATCGACTACTGCGAGGCGGCGCCCGACAACCCCAACTGCGGTGACGCCGAAGACCCGGTCAACGGCTGGCTGGACCTGACCCTGGTGCGCGGTGCCGCCGATGACAGCGCCACTGCGACCGTCAGCGGCCTGCCGGGCAATTGCAGCCTGGCGGCAATGGCCGGCGCCGCGCAGTGCAATTACCGCAACCTGCAGGTTGGCACGGTGATCATCACCATCAATCTGGGCGGCGGCACGCCGGCCAGCAGTGTCAACTGGGTGGGTGCCTGTACGCCGATCAACAACAATCAGGCGACCGTTGTTCTGCCAGAGAACAACGCACAAACCTGCACGGCGACGCTGGTGCCCTGACCGGCTTTCGCCTCACCAGTCCTTCACAAGGGCTGTACCCTTCGGTACGGCCCTTTTTTTTACCTGATGGAATGCAATGAAGTTACATACCAAGATGCTGATCGGCTTCCTGGTCGGCCTGCTCGGCGGCCTGGCGGTGCACGTTGGAACCGGCGGTGATACGCCCTGGCTGATCTGGCTGACCACCTGGATCACCCAGCCGGTCGGCACGATCTTCCTGCGCCTGCTGTTCATGCTGGTGCTGCCGCTGCTGTTCTCGGCCCTGGTCATGGGTGTCGCCGAGATGGGCGATATCCGCGCCCTGGGACGGGTCGGCTGGCGCACGCTGGGTTATACGGTCGTGGCCTCCAGCCTGGCGGTGATCGTCGGTCTGGTGGCGGTGAATGTCGCCCAGCCCGGTGCCGGCGTCGATCCGGAGCTGGCGCAGCGCCTGCTGGCCTCGTCGGCGGAGCGTGCCGACAGCATCATCAGTGCCAGCCGCGAGGGTGCCGGCGGCATGGCGATGCTGATCAACATCGTGCCCGACAATGTCTTCCGGGCGGCCGCCAGCAACGACATTCTGGCGGTGATGTTCTTCGCCCTGATGTTCGGCATCGGCCTGGTACTGGCCGGCGACAACACCTCGACCCGGGCGTTGAAATCCACGGTCGACGGCATGTTCCAGGTGATGATGAAACTGATCCACCTGGTGATCTCGGTGGCGCCCTACGCCGTGGCCTGCCTGGTGTTCAACCTGGCGGCACTGTTCGGCTGGGAACTGCTGATTCGGCTGGGCGCCTTCGTCGGCGTGGTGCTGGCGGCGCTGACCTTCCACTTCGTGGTGGTCTATTCGCTGATGCTGCGCTTTGGCGCCGGCTGGTCGCCGATGGCGTTTTTCCGCGGCAGCCAGGAAGCCATCGTCATGGCTTTCTCCACGGCATCCAGCAATGCCACCCTGCCGACGGCGCTGAAGGTGGCCGAGGAGAACCTGAAGCTGCCCAGGAAGGTGTCGCGCTTCGTGCTGACCATCGGGGCCACCGCCAACCAGAACGGCACGGCCCTGTTTGAAGGCGTGACCGTACTGTTCCTGGCACAGTTTTTCGGCATCGATCTGAGCCTGGGCCAGCAGTTCCTGGTGATGCTGGTGTGCATCCTGGGCGGCATCGGCACCGCTGGCGTGCCGGCCGGCTCCTTGCCGGTGATCGCGATGATCTGCGGCATGGTCGGGATCCCGCCGGAGGGCATCGGCCTGATCCTAGGCGTGGACCGCTTCCTGGACATGTGCCGCACCACGCTCAATGTCGCCGGCGATCTGGTCGGTACGGCCGTGGTGGCTGCCTACGAAACCGAGGAAGCGCCGGTCACAGGTAGCGGCAAGCCGGCCTGAGGGCTGTCGGAACGGTTGAAACGTTCCCGGTGCTGCCGGGTGCCGTCCGGGACAAGGATGGCAGCGGCACTGCCGACGAACATTGGCCGCAGGCAGCCCGCCGGCCGATGTGATCAGTCAGGCGGCGTCTGGCAGCGCCGGTTGGCAACATGGTGGCGGCCCAGCCGGCTGATTCATGCGATCAGCCGGCCTGCGATCAGCCGGGCCGGGCCTCAGCCGCGCAGCGCCGGATTCATCGTGTAGGTGCCGATCAGGGCCGCCTCGGCCAGGATATGACCGGCCATGGCCTGGTCCAGGTCGGCCAGGGTGAACTTGTCCGGCAAACCGTCCAGACGTTCGACATCCAGGGCATACACGCGGAAGGTGTAGCGGTGGATGCGCTCATCGTTCCAGGGCGGGCAGGGGCCGTCGTAGCCCAGGTAGTCGCCGGCCATGTCCGGGTCGTTGGCGAACCAGCCGGTGTAATCGTTGAGGCCCTGGCGGCTGCCCGCCGGACCTTGGGGATCGCGCTTGCCGCGTGCGCTCACGCCCTGGCTGCACGTGCCCGCCGACAGTTCCCTGACGGTGGCCGGAATGTCGGCGATCAGCCAGTGCACGAAGCGTCCGCGCGGCTGCTCGGCCGGTACGGTGCGGTCGTCGCGGTTGACCGTTTCCGGCACGGTCGGGACATCGTCATCAATGCAGGTGAGCACGAAGGAGCGGGTGCCGGCCGGCGCCTGGCTCCAGGCCAGGTGCGGGTTGCGGTTGCCGGCAAGCATGAACGGGCCATCCGGCGCCGGCTGGCCGAAGGCGAACTCGGCCGGGATGGCCTGGCCATCGGCAAAGCTGTCACTGTGCAGTTTCATCGCAGTCTCCGGGGTTCCAAGTGGGGCGGGAAGTCGGGGCGAGCCGTTGCCGCCCAAACCCGACCGCGTCAGTCCGTCATCAAGGAGAACGGCTCGGCCAGTTGTGCCTGGTAGCGCTGCCAGTGGTTGGCTGGCAGGATCGCCGGGAAGCCTTCGCGGCTGCGCACGATGTCCAGGCCAGCGGGCAAGGGCCGTTCCGGCAGGCCAAGGAATTGCAGCAGTCGTGGCGCGAGTGTTTGCGGCGCTGCCAGATCGTCGGCCGAGACCTTGAACGTGTGTTCTTCCGGCAGTTTGGCGCTGTCAAGATGCTGGTTGGCACGCAACAGCCATTGCGCGGCGGCCTTGGGATCGTCGCTGGCCAGATGCTGGGCGGTTCCGACCGACAGCCAGTTGATCAGGCAATCGCGCAGGTCGCGCTCGGCCACCAGATAGCGCGCCGCCGGGAAGGCGTGGCGCAGCAGGGTGAGCAGGCGCAGGTCGGCGAATGGCAGCCAGTCGACCAGATCCGGTCGGGGCAGCTCGCCGACACCGGCCAGGGCGGCCAGGTAGCGGTCGCGGAACAGGCTGGCCTGGTTCGGATCTTCGGCCAGCGATTTCACCATCGCGCCGTATTCGCCGCTGGTGATGGCGTCCACCCGCGGCTGCTGGCTGAAACGGTCGGCAAGCACGCGCACACCCAGGGCACTGGCCAAGGTGGCCAGGGATTCGGTGCCGGCGCCGGGCAGGCCAATGAGGAATACCGGTGCCGGCGCTTCGGCGCTTTCGGTGCTTGGTTCCGGAGCCGGCGGCAACTGCAGTTGCGCCACCTGCGGCATCGGCACCAGGGGGGCGGCTCCGGCGAGTTGCTTGCGTCCGGCCAACCAGGCTTCCAGCGCGCCGTCGTGGTCACCCAGGGCGTCCCGGGCCAGTCCGCGCAGCAGCGCGCGTTGGGCACGGCCCTGGGCCGGCAGGACGTTTTCCGGCAGCAGGTTGATCTGTTCCTGCACTTCGTCGAAGTTGCCGGCACGCAGGGCGGAACGGGCCAGTACCAGGCGGGCGAAGCCGCTGCGGCTGTTGTTCTTCAAGGTGTCCCGGGCCAAGGCGACCGCCTCGTCGAAGCGGCCGCGGGATTCGTGCAGAGCGGCCAGGCGCTCACGCGCCTCCGGGTTGCCGGGGTCGGCGGCGCGCCAGTCCTCGAGCGCGCTGAGCAGGGCGTCCTCGCCATCACGGGCAGCAACAGTCACCTGTACCTGGCGCAGGGCGACGTCGCGCGGCAGGGCGGCGAGCGAGTCGGCCAGTTGCTGTCGGGCCTCGGCCTCGTTGCCGGTGATCAGCAGGGTCTGGATCAGGATCGCAGCCAGGCCGGGGGCGTCCGGCGCGGCGGCATGGGCCTGGCGATAATCCTCCAGTGCCCGGGCCGTATCGCCCAGGCGGCGGCGGGCATCGCCACGGCCGGCCAGGGCGGGGGCGTGATCGGAATCGTGTTCCAGTGCCCGTTCGAACTCGGTCAGGGCATCAGCAAAGCGGCCATCCTTGAGCCGCAACTGGCCCAGGGCGACCCGCGCCATGACGTAGTCGGGCTTGAGCTTGAGCGCATTGTCCAGCGCCTGCTCGGCGAAGGTGGTGCGGCCGAGCGCGCCGAAGCTGCGCGCCAGGCTCATGTGGATGGTCGCGTCGTTGCTGTTTTCTTCCAGCGCCGCCAGGTACAGGCGCACGGCCTTGTCGTGGTCGCCGAGGGCCTGGGCCAGGTTGGCCTGGGGCAGGCGCAGCCAGCGATGGTCGGGTGAGACCCGCTCGGCCTTGGCCAGCGTTTCGCGGGCGGCGCCCAGGTCGCCTTCGATCAGCGCCGCCTGGGCGGCGCCGACCAGGGAACCCATGTGGTTGGGATCAAGGCGCATGGCTGCCTGGAATGCCTGCCGCGCCGACCGCCACTGGCCTTGCTGCAGCAGCAGGTTGCCCAGGGTGTTGTGGTAGGGCGCCTGGTCGGGCGAGTGTTCAAGCGCCTGCCGGGTCAGTTCCAGTGCCTGGCCCAGGTCGCCGCGCTGGCGCCGCAGCAGGGCCAGCAGGTGGCTGGCTTCCGGGTCGTCGGGATGGTCCGCCAGCCACTGCCGGTAAGCGGTTTCGGCGGCGTCGAGTTCGCCGGTCTGATGCAGCTTGAGGATGTCTTCGAGCATGAATGGTCGCGTGGTCGCGCAGGCGATGGAATAGCCCGGTAGTGTACCATTCAGCCCTGTTGCAGCAGTCGGCCGGAAGACTTCGCCGGCCGCGCCGGTCACGCAATCAGGGCAGCTTGGTATCGATGGCAGCGACACGATCACAACCCAACCGCATGCTTGAGCGCGTCGCCATTGTCGGCGGCGTGCGCATTCCCTTCTGCCGCAGCAATGGCGCCTACGCCGATGTCGGCAACTTCGGCCTCGGGCTGAAGGCCGTGGCCGGCCTGGTCGAGCGCTATGGCCTGCACGGCCAGCGCCTGGGCGAGGTCGCCTTCGGTGCGGTGATCAAACACAGCCGCGACTGGAACCTGGCGCGCGAGATCACGCTGTCTTCGGGCCTGGATGCACGCACGCCGGGCATCACCTTGCAGCGTGCCTGCGGCACCAGCCTGGATGCCGCGATCATCATCGGCAACCGCATTGCGACCGGCCAGATCCAGGCCGGCATTGCCGGCGGCTCCGATACCACCAGCGATGTGCCGGTGGTCTTCGGCAAGCGCTTCTCGCAACGGCTGCTGGATACCAACCGTGCCCGCGGCGCGATGGACAAGCTGAGGGTCTGGAAAGGTTTCCGGCCGCGCGAGTTGGCGCCGTCGTTTCCTGGCGTGGGCGAACCGCGCACCGGCCTGAGCATGGGCCAGCACACCGAGCGCATGGCGCGCGAGTGGGGCATCAGCCGGCAAGCCCAGGACGAGCTCGCCCTGGCCAGCCATCGCAAGGCGGCCGCGGCTTACGAGCGCGGCTTCTACGACAATCTGGTGCAGCCATTCCGCGGCGTGGGCCGTGACGACATCCTGCGCCCGGACAGCACCCTGGAAAAGCTGGCGCAGCTCAAGCCGGCCTTCGATCGCCATTCCGGCCACGGCACCCTGACCGCCGGCAATTCCACGCCGCTGACCGATGGCGCCAGTGCTGCGCTGCTGGCCAGCCAGGCCTGGGCCGACGAGCGCCACCTGCCGGTGCGCGCCTGGCTGCGCGATGCACGCACCGCTGCGGTCGATTTCGTCCATGGCCAGGGCCTGCTGATGGCGCCGACCCTGGCGGTGGCCGAACTGCTGGCGGCCAATGACCTGACCTTGCAGGATTTTGATTTCTACGAAATCCACGAGGCCTTCGCCGCGCAGGTGCTGTGCACGCTGCGCGCCTGGGAATCGCCCGAGTATTGCCGCGACCAGCTTGGCCTGGCGGCGCCGTTGGGGGCGATCGATCCGGACCGGCTCAACGTCGTTGGTTCCTCGCTGGCGCTGGGCCATCCGTTCGCGGCCACCGGCACCCGCCTGCTGGCGACCACCGCCAAGCTGCTGGAAGAACGCGGCGGTGGCCGGGCGCTGCTGTCGGTGTGCACCGCTGGTGGCATGGGCGTGGCCGCCATCGTCGAGCGTTGAAGCGGCAGGCAACGCGACCGCGGGGCAGCAAGCCCAGGGCAAACTTGCCGCGGCGTCTCCGGTGACGGCCAGATCCCTGCCAGCCTTTCCCGAAAAGCGCTTTCCAGCGCCGCCATCAACAGCCGAGCGCGCGCTGCCGACCCTGATTCCGTCCGTTTGCCAGTGATCCCTGCCATGACCTCCAAAGCCTTCCCGATTCGTGCCGCCGCCATCGGCCTGGCCTTCCTGATCAGCGCCTGCGCCGGCACCGGCACCGCCACGCGCACCGGCCCGGCAGCGCCGGCGGCTACGCCCTCATCACCAGCGGCACCAGCACCGGCACCCGGCCAGGGCGCCCATGACAACCTCAATGCCGTGGTCTGGATGCAGACGGCGGCCGAGTACCGGGCCGCAACCCTGAGCATCTTCGGCGCCGCCACCGCCCTGCTTGACCGTGCCCTGGCCGATCCGGGCTGGGATGCGCTGCCGCCCGAAGAGCGCACCGGCCGGCGGGTGGAGAATCTGCTGCCGGCGATCATCGTCGATGCCGACGAGGCGGTGATCGACAACTCGCCCTACCAGGCGCGCCTGATCGAAACCGGCCAGGCCTTCGATGCCGACACCTGGTACGCCTGGACCCAGGAACGCCGGGCCACCGCGGTGCCGGGCGCGCTGGAGTTCCTGCGTACCGCCGCCCAGCGCGGCATCACCGTGTTCTATGTCACCAACCGCGCGGCCTCGGAAAAGGCGGCCACTTACGACAATCTGCGTGCGCTGGGCTTTCCTTTGTCCGATCCGGAAGACACCGTGCTGACCATCGACGAGAACCAGGGCTGGAGTTCGGAGAAGCGTTCGCGCCGCCAGTTCGTCGGCGAGCAGTACCGGGTGCTGATGATGTTCGGCGACAACCTGGGTGATTTCGTTGCCGGCAGCCGCGGCCATGTCCAGGCCCGTGCCGGCCAGGTGCAGGGCCACCAGGGCTGGTGGGGAACGCGCTGGTTCATGCTGCCCAATCCCAGCTATGGCGGTTGGGAAAGTGCCGTTGTCGGCGATGCCCCGGACGCAAGCGCGCGCAAACGCCGCGCCCTGCGCAGCCGCTGAGCCGGGTGCCGTGATGACCAAGCTTGAAGGCACTCGTCCGCCCCTTCTGTCGGACAAGCCGATCCCGCCCGCCGAACGCCTGATCGTGGCACTGGACGTGCCCGATGCCGACCAGGCCCTGGCTCTGGTCGAGCGCCTGGGCGATGCCGCGTGTTTCTACAAGATCGGCATGGAACTGCTCGCCAGCGGCCGCTTCTTTCCCTTGCTGGAAGCCCTGCACGAGCGCGGCAACCGCGTTTTCGTCGACCTTAAGTTCTTCGATGTGCCGGCCACCGTCGCCGCCGCCGTGCGCGGTCTGGCCCGCTATCCGGCCACCTTCTGCACCATCCATGGCAACGATGCCATGGTCCGCGCGGCGGTCCAGGTCAAGGGCGAGCTCAAGCTGCTGGCGGTGACCGCTCTGACCAGCCTGGACCAGCATGATCTGGATGACCTGGGCTTCCAGTGCGATGCTCGCGCCCTGGTACTGTCACGCGCCCGGGCGGCCCTGGCGGCCGGCTGTGATGGCGTGGTTTCATCCGGGCTGGAAGTGCCCGACTTGCGCGCCGAGATCGATCACCGCCTGATCGTGGTCTGCCCTGGCATCCGGCCGGTGGCCAACAGCGGCGACGACCAGAAGCGCACCGTCGATGTCCGCCAGGCGTTCAGCAACGGCGCCGACTACATCGTGGTTGGCCGACCGATCCGCAATGCCGAGGATCCGCGCGCCGCGGCGCTGGCTATACAGGAAACGATCGCCGACCTGTTTGCCTGACCAGGCCCGGAATTTGGCTGGCGCGAGCTGCCGCGGGCGCCGGCTCAGCGGCCGATGAAGTGGTTTTCGAAGCGCACCGGAATGGACTGGCGGGCGCCGTCCGGGCGCACCTGCAGTTCGAAGCGCAGATGTTCTTCCCCGCGGATGCGGAACTGGCCGATGTAGTAGATCGCATCCTGTTCGCGGATCTCGCGCAGGGTGATCGCATTGCGCTGGCCCACCAGGGAATGGCTCCAGGCCTGGATGGCGGCGGTCACGGCCGTCGCCGTGCCATCGTCGCCGTCACCGTCGTCACGCAACACGGCGATATTGAGCAGGCCGCGTCCGGCCGAGCGGACGATGTCGTATTGGCGGGCGACATCGGCGCTCAGGGCGGTACTGGGGATGGCGTTGTAATGGATGGTGTAGTTGCCCTGGCGGTGTGCGCGCTCGCCGTCGGCGCCGGCGGCGATCAGCAGCGCCGGCATCGCCAGCAGCAGGCAAGCCAGCAACAGTGTGGAAAGGCGGGACAGGGTCGGCACGGCATCAGTTCTCGCAAAATGGGTTGGGGTTCGGGGCCGGCACGGTGATCATCGGGCGCCTGGCGTCAGGCCATGGGCATGGCCATGCGCGCGGCCAGGTCGTACAGCGGCTGTATCAACAGCAGGCGCGCCAACTGGATGCCGATGAAGGCGAACAGCGGCGACAGGTCCAGGCCCATCTGCGGCAGCAGGCGCCGGAACGGTGCCAGCAGCGGTTCGGTGAGCTGGAATACCAGCGGAATCGCGGGGCTGCGGTTGGCCGGCTGGATCCAGCTCAGCACGATGCTGATCAGCAGCAGCCAGAACCAGAGCATTGCCAGCAGGGCCAGGATATGGGCGATGGCGGCGACCAGCAGCGCCATCGGGCCAGCACTGCCGATGTTGATGAACGGCATCACGGTGCCGCCGACCGTGGCCTTGAGCACCAGGTAGCGCAGCCAGGACAGGGCCAGCAATACCAATACGGCAGCGCTGTCGATACGCCCCAGCGGCGGCACGAATCGCCGCAGCGGTGCGATCACCGGCTGGGTCAGGCGATGGATGAACTGGCAGATGGGGTTGTAGAAATCCGCGCGCGCGCCCTGCATCAGGATGCGCAGCAACACGGTCAGCATGGCCAGGCCGAACACGGTGTCGATCAGCAACTGACCGGCGTTGCCCAGGTAGTTCATTGCCGCTGCGATCCTTCCGTTTCCCGGGCTTGCTGGCGCAACTGCTGGCCGCGCTCATGGGCGGCGCCGATGGCGGCGTCGACCAGATCTTCGAACTGGCGCTGGCTAAACATGTCCATGGCTGCCGCCGTGGTGCCGCCGGGCGAGGTGACGCGCTGGCGCAGTTCGCCGGCGGATTCGTCCGATTCCAGCGCCATGCGCGCGGCACCGAAGGCGGTTTGCAGGACCAGTTGCCGGGCCGCTTCCGGGCTCAGGCCACGCTCGACCGCGGCCGTCTGCATGGCTTCGATCAGGCGCAGAAAATAGGCCGGGCCGGAGCCGGACACGGCGGTGACCACGTCCATCAGATCCTCGTCCTGGATCCAGACCGTATTGCCGACGGCGGCCATCAGTTGCCCGGCCAGGGCGCGATCGTCGGTACTGCAGCGGGCGTTGGCGAACAGGCCGGTGGCGCCGGCACGCAGCAGCGCCGGAGTGTTGGGCATGGCGCGGACGACGGCGCGGTCGCCGCCCAGCCAGGCATCGAGCTGGGCGCTGTCGATGCCGGCGGCCACCGAGACGATGACCGGATCGCCGGTCAGTGCCGGCACCAGCTCGCGGCACACCTGCGCCATCACCTGCGGCTTGACCGCGAGCACGATGACCCGGGCGCCGGCAACGGCTTCGGCATTGCTGGCGGCGGCGACGGCGCCGGTATCACGCGCCAATGCCTCGCGCACCGCGGCAAAGGGATCGGCGACGCGCAGTTGCCGGCCGGGCAGGCCCTGGCTGCGCATGCCGGCAATCAGGCTGCGCGCCATGTTGCCGGCGCCGATGAAGGCGATGACAACGTCGGCGGCGACGGGTTGGCTGGATGACAGGTCGGGCATGTGGGCAGGCGCCGTGCAGGTGGCTTGAAATCGCCAGACAGGATAACAGCCGGCCGGCGATCGGGTGATTGCAGCGGGGCGCTGTCCGCGCTTCGCGGTCAGCGCGAGGTGCCATCGCGGTGAGCCTGGTGCCGCCAGCCAGCACAAGCCGTCGTCCGGTGTTGGCCCGGCCGGCCGGCAATCGGGCCAGGCCCGCATTCCAGTACGCCGCAGCAGTACGCCGCAGCGCTCCGCGCCGCAGATGCGCGATGTGGCGGTGGCTCAGGCCGGCGACGGTGCCGTTGTTGGTGTCGTTGTCGGTTCTGCGGCAACGGTGCCGGTGCTGGCGGCCAGCGCCTGCGCCAGGCGCTCGCGTTCGTGCAACAGGGCCGGCGGCACGCGCGGCTGGAAACCGTCCAGGTGCCTGGCGATTGCCTCGGCCTCTTCGCGCCAGCCGTCGGCATCCACGGCCAGCAGTGCCTGGAGGTCGGCGGCGTCGAGGTCCAGGCCGTCCAGGTTCAGATCGTCCTGATCCGGCAGGCGGCCGATGGCCGTGTCGCGGGCGCCGGCCTGGCCGCGGCAGCGGGCGATGATCCACTCCAGCACACGCAGGTTTTCGCCAAAACCCGGCCACAGGAAGCGGCCATCGTCATCACGACGGAACCAGTTGACCTGGAAGATCTTCGGCAGCGTGACGCCGGGCCGGTCAAAGCTGAGCCAATGCGCCCAGTAATCACCGAAGTGGTAGCCGCAGAACGGTTTCATCGCCATCGGGTCGCGGCGCACGACGCCAACTTTTCCGGTCGCCGCGGCCGTGGTTTCCGACGCCATCGAGGCACCGATCAGCACGCCGTGGGTCCAGTCGCAGGCTTCCACGACCAGTGGCGCCAGGTGGCGGCGCCGGCCGCCGAAGACGATGGCGCTGATCGGCACACCGGCCGGGTTCTCGGCCTCGTCGGTATAGCTGGGGCAGTTGTGCATCGACACGGTGAAGCGCGAATTGGGATGGGCTGCCGGCGTGCCCGAGGCGCGGTCGTAGGGCCGGCCCTGCCAGTCCAGCGCCGGCACCCGGTCGTCCAGGCCTTCCCACCAGGGCTGGTTGTCACCGGTCACCGCGACATTGGTGAACAGGGCATCGCGGTCGAGCATGGCCAGGGCGTTGCGGTTGGTGCCCTGGCTGGTGCCGGGGGCGACGCCGAAGAAGCCGGCCTCGGGATTGATCGCCCACAGGCGGCCATCGGCGCCGGGCTGCATCCAGCAGATGTCATCGCCGACCGTCCACACCTTCCAGCCGGCCTGGCGATAGCTTTCCGGCGGGATCAGCATTGCCAGGTTGGTCTTGCCGCAGGCCGAAGGAAAGGCGGCGGCGATGTAATGGATGTCTCCCTGCGGATTCTGGATGCCGACGATGAGCATGTGTTCGGCCAGCCAGCCTTCCTGCCGCGCCTGCCAGGAAGCGATGCGCAGGGCGTGGCACTTCTTGCCCAGCAGGGCATTGCCGCCGTAACCGGAGCCGTAGGACTTGATCGTCAGCTCGTGCGGGAAATGCATGATGTAGCGACGCTCCGGATCGAGCTCGCCAGTGGAATGCAGGCCCTTGACAAAGTGGCCCTCGCGTTCGATGCGGGCCAGGGCCGGTGCACCCATGCGGGTCATCTTGCGCATGTTGGCCACGACATAGGCGCTGTCGGTGATCTCGACGCCGCAGCGCGCCAGTGGCGAGTCGATCGGACCCATGCAGTAGGGCACGACATAGAGCGTGCGGCCGCGCATGCAGCCGGCGAACAGGGCGTCGATCCTGGCGTGCGCCTGGGCCGGCTCCAGCCAATGATTGTTGGGGCCGGCATCCTCGCGTTGCGGCGTGCAGACGAAGGTCAGGTGCTCGACGCGGGCGACATCGTCGGGGTCGGAGCGGTGCAGGTGGCAGTCGGGATGGCTGTCCGGGTTCAGAGCGATCAGTTCGCCGCTGTCGAGCATCTGCCGGGTCAGCTCCCGGGCTTCGGCGTCGGAGCCGTCGCACCAGTGGATGCGGTCGGGACTCGTCAGGCGGGCGACTTCGGCGACCCACTGGTCGAGGGCAGGCAGGGAACTGGACATGTCACTCCGGAGCAGGAAAAACCGATACGGATATCGGCGGTAAATGGACGGCAATGGTGGTCGAATGACGCACGTCCAGGCGCGGAGGGCCGCGCTCGGCAATTCGTTGCGACAGGCCGGCCAAAGCGCCGGCGAGGGCGGCCTGGCACAGACCTGCGATGCTGCGCGTTGCTCCAAGCTCCCCAATGGCCGGATGGCCGGGCAAGGACGCGGCGACGGCCCGGACGGGCGCCATTCGTGCCGGAACAATAACCCCGCGGCCGACCGTGCCGCAAACAAGGAGATGCTGCATTGCAGCGAAAGATCGTGGCCGGCCGCCCATGTTGCGATGCGGCAGTGGCCTGCCTACACTGCCGCCATGACGACTGCCGGAGTCCGCGGGTGCTGTTGAATGTCCTGAAAGCCAAGATCCATCGCGCCACCGTCAGCCACGCCGAGCTGCACTACGAGGGCTCCTGTGCCATCGACGGCGATCTGCTCGATGCCAGCGGCATCTGCGAGTACGAGCAGATTCATATCTACGATGTCGACAATGGCGAGCGCTTCGTCACCTATGCCATCCGCGCCGAGGCCGGCAGCGGCATCATCTCGGTCAATGGCGCGGCGGCGCACAAGGCGCAGGTCGGCGATCTGGTGATCATCTGTGCCTATGGCGTGGTCGAGCAGGCGCAGATGGAGGCCTTCCAGCCGACCCTGGTCTATGTCGATGGCGACAACCGCATTCGCCAGATCAAGAACGCGATACCGGTCCAGGCCCGCTGACGGCGGCGGCCGGCTGATCGCTGCAGCCGCTGCCGGCAACCTCGCAGGCGGCGGTCGAACGGTTATGATTCGGGCCTTTGAAGCACAGGGGTAGCGATCGTGTGGGAACTGTTCAATGCTGGCGGGCCGATCATGTGGCCACTGCTGGCGCTGGCCGTGCTGGCCTTCGGCATCGTGCTCGAGCGGCTGTGGAGCCTGCGTCGGGCCGTCATCATCCCGTCCGGCCTGACCGATGAGGTGCTGACCCTGGTCCGTGGCGGCCGTATTGAAGATAGCCACCTGCAGGCGCTGCGCGGCCATTCGGCGCTGGGCCGGGTGCTGGCGACGGTGCTGCGCGAGCGCCACCAGGCGCACGAGGTGCTGGTCGGGCGGGTCGAGGAAACCGGCCGTCAGGTCGTCCATGGCCTGTCGCGCTGGCTCAATACTCTGGGCACGATCGCCATCATCTCGCCCCTGGTCGGATTGCTGGGCACGGTCACCGGCATGATCCGCATGTTCCTGGTGATCACCGAGTTCGGCGTCGGCGACGCCACGCGCCTGGCCGGCGGCATCGGCGAGGCCCTGATGACCACGGCCTTCGGCCTGGTCGTCGCCATTCCCGCCTACATCCTGCACCGCTACCTGCGCGGCCAGGTGCAGGATCTGGCCATGGGCCTGGCACGCGAAGCCTCGCATGTGGTCGAGGCCTGCGAGCAGCAGGTCGCGGTGAAGGCAGCGGCGTGAACTTCCTGCCGCTCCAGGCCGAGGACGAGATCGAGTTCAACCTCGTGCCGTTGATCGACATCATCCTGACCCTGCTGATCTTCTTCATGGTCACCACCACCTTCGAGCAGCGGGCCTTGCTGCGTGTCGACTTGCCCGAGGCCGGCGGCGTTGCCAGCGCCGAGTCAGCGCAGGCGCTGACCGTGGTGATCGATGAGAACGGCCGCTACTACCTCAACGAGCGTGAGGTCATGGGTGTCGATCCGGTGACCCTGGCCGCTGCCCTGAACGAAGTGGCCGATGGCGATCCGGACCAGCGCATCGTCGTGCGCGCCGCCGCGCGCGCCTCGCACCAGGCGGTGGTGACGGCCCTGGATGTGCTCGGGCGACACGGGTTTTCGCGCATCGAGATCGCCACCGTGCCCGCAGGTGACGGCGGTTGAAACCCTCCGCCGTGCCCGCGCCGGAGGTCATGCCCGAACACGGCGATGATCGCGGTCGGGTGGCACGCGGCTACGGCCGCCTGCTCGGCTATACCCGGCGCTTCTGGCCGGTGTTGGCCGCCGCCATCATCGGCATGCTGATCGAGGCATTCGCCGCCGGTGCCTTCACCTGGATGATGCAGCCGCTGATCGACGGCACCTTCGTCGAGCGTGATCCCAACGTGCTGCGCTGGATGCCGTTCGCCGTGGTCGGCCTGTTCCTGTTGCGCGGCATCGGCGTGTTCCTGGCCGGCTACGGCATGGCCTACGTCGGCCGCCGCGTGGTTGAAACCCTGCGCGGGGAAACCTTCGCCCACCTGCTGCGCCTGCCGGTCGGCTACTACGCCGGCGAGAACAGCGCCCGCCTGGTCGCGCGCCTGACCTTCAATGCTGAACTGGTTGCCGATGCCAGTGCCGAATCGCTCAAGGTCATCATCACCGACACCTTGCTGGTGGTGGCGATGGTGGTGGTGATGCTGATGCAGAGCGTGCGCATGACCTTGACCCTGGCCTTCCTGATGCCGATGGTCGCGGTCGTGGTCTGGTTCGCCGGCCGGCGCTTCCGCAACATCAGCCAGCGCATGCTGGGCACGGTCAGCGAGGCCACGCGGGTGGCCGGCGAGGCGTTGGCCGGTCTGGACGCGGTCAAGGTCTATGGCGGCGAGCAGGCCGCCGAGGAGCGCTACCGGATCCTATCGGCCCGGCGCCGGCGCCTGCATCTGAAAGGCAGCGCAGCCAAGTCATTGAGCACCACCCTGGTGCAGCTCAGCGCCGCGATCGCGCTGGCGATCCTGATCTACATTGCTGGCCGCGAGGCCGCCGAAGGCACCATGACCGCCGGCGCCTTCACCTCGATGATGGTGGCGATGGCCGCCATGTTGCCGTCGCTCAAGCGCATCACCAGCGTCCAGGACACGATGCAGAAGGGCCTGACCGCGGCCGAGAGCCTGTTCGATATCCTGGACACCGCGCCGGAGCCCGATGACGGCGGCGCCGCGCCGCTGGCGATCTGCGGCCGTATCGAGTACCGGCAGGTCAGCCTTCGTTACGACGGCGCCAACCATGAGGCTTTGGCTGACATCGATCTGCTGGCCGAACCGGGCACCATCACCGCCATCGTCGGCCGCTCCGGCAGTGGCAAGACCTCGTTGATCCGTCTGTTGCCGCGGCTGCTGGAACCCGGCCAGGGCCAGGTCCTGCTTGATGGCCGGCCGCTGGCGGACTATGGCCTGGCGCAGTTGCGCCAGCAGATTGCCTGGGTGTCGCAAAGCGTGGTGCTGTTCGATGACACCGTTGCCGCCAATATCGCCTTCGGTGCCCTGGCCGATGCCAGCCCGCAGGCGATCGAGGCGGCGGCACGGGCGGCCAATGCCCTGGAGTTCATCCAGGCGTTGCCGGACGGTTTCCAGACCCGCGTCGGCGAGGTCGGCAGTCTGCTCTCCGGCGGCCAGCGCCAGCGCCTGGCCATCGCCCGGGCGATCCTCAAGGATGCACCGATCCTGATCCTGGACGAGGCCACCAGCGCCCTGGACACCGAATCCGAGCGGCAGATCCAGGATGCGCTGGCCCATGTCATGCGCAACCGCACCACCTTTGTCATCGCCCACCGCCTGAGCACCATCGAGCATGCCGACCAGGTACTGGTGATGGATGCCGGCCGTATCGTCGAGCGCGGTCGCCACGATCAACTGCTGGCCGCCGACGGCCTGTATGCCGGCCTGTACCGGATGCAGTTCTCGCGCGGAACCTGAGGCGATGCCGGCCGACCCTCGCTCTTGCCATCGGCCGCACTCTGCCGGTGCGTGGTCGGCAACAGGCCGGGATCCAGGTCATCGCCGCGGATGGCAGCGTCGCGCCAGCCGGCATCGATCATGACGCGCGGTCTGCAGCATTGGCTGGAAGCGCGCTGGTATGGAAACGCGCCGGTGCCGTGGTGGCTGGCCGGGCTGGAGCGATTGTTCGCCTGGCTGGCGGCGCGCGACCGGCGCCGGCAACGGGCGCGCCAGGTCCGGCTGCCGGTACCGGTGATCGTGATCGGCAATATCGGCGTCGGCGGCAGCGGCAAGACGCCGCTGGTGATCGCCCTGATCGAACACTTGCGCCAGGCCGGATGGCGGCCGGGCGTAGTCAGCCGCGGCTACGGCCGGCGCGGCAAAGGCATCCACCGGGTCGCGCCGGCCGATGCTGTCGAGCACGCCGGCGACGAGCCCGTGCTGATCGCCCGGCGCACTGGCGCGCCGGTGGTGGTGGCGGCTGACCGGGTTGCTGCCGGTCGGACACTGGTGGCTACCGGCGAGATCGACATCGTGCTTGCCGATGACGGCCTGCAGCACCTGGCCCTGGCGCGCGATGTCGAGATCGTGGTCATCGATGGCCGGCGCCGGCTCGGCAATGCCCGGTTGTTGCCGGCTGGCCCCTTGCGCGAGGCGCCGCAGCGTCTGCGCCAGGTCGACCTGGTGCTGGTCAACGGGCCACGCCAAGACGGCGAGCCCGGCTTCGATCTGGTCATGGATCAGGCCCGAAGCTTGGGCGACGATACGCCACGGCCGCTGCGGGAGTTCCAGAGCGGACCGGTGCACGCCGTTGCCGGCATTGGTGATCCGGCGCGTTTTTTTACCGCCCTGCGCCAGGCAGGCCTGACGCTGATCGAGCACCCGTTCCCGGACCACCACCGTTTGCAACCGGATGATCTTGATTTCCCCGACCGGCAGCCGGTGCTGATGACCGAGAAGGATGCGGTGAAATGCCGTGACTTTGCCCAGCCACACTGGTTCCACGTGCCGGTCAACGCGACATTGGATGCGCGCGCGCTGGCGAGCGTTGCCGAGTTGCTGGCGCGCTTGCCCGAGCGCGATGCAGCGTTACGCTGAGCCGCGATCGCCAACGAGGGTGCTGCAATAAAAACACCCCGGACGCCAGGCGGCCGGGGCGGGATGAACCTTGTCGGTTCGGGGTGCCAGCGTCAGTGGCCCGTTACCATCCGCGCAGGCCACCGAAGATCAGCGAGGCGATGAACAGGATGACGAAGATGAAGAACAGGATCTTGGCGATGCCGGTCGCGGCACCGGCGATGCCACCAAAGCCCAGCGCGGCGGCAATCAGGGCGATGATGAAGAAGACAATGGCGTAATAGAGCATGGGCAATCCTCCAGGGCTTGGCGGGAAAATGAGCGGCCGGGGCCGGCCGATCCGGTTCCGTCCCGATCAACGCACGGCGCGTGCCAAAGCATGCGCCCGCCAAACCCTTGATTATCCGAACGGCTCGCCGATATCGTCGGGCAATTCGCGGTTTCATCACACCGGTTCATTGCAAACTGCAATGAACATGCAGGCTGCTTGTCGGCCCGGCAGCCAAGCAGGTACAACATCCCGATGAAGAGCATGCGCAGGAACCTCAGGACTGCCACGGTCCTGGTGGCGCTGGCATTGATGGTCGCGGCCATCGAGGTGGTGCCGTGGTACCTGTCCAACCGCAGCACCGGCCAGGCGCTCAGCGAGCATGCCCGGATCAATCGTGATGCCAGGGCCATTTCCGCCTACATCCGCATTCGTACCGCCCTGAGCGATATCGACCGCAGCGTGTTCTGGCTGTTGCTGGCGCCGGGTCAGGCGCAGATGCGGGTCGAGATCGCACGCGCCCGCGACCGCATCCAGACCGACCTGGATTTTCTGCGCCACACCATGTCCGAGGATGCCCGGCAGGGCGCGCTGGTGGCACAGTTGCAGGTGCTGGTCGACACCCGCCGGGCCGAAGTCGGTCGGGTCATCAGTTACATCGACGAAGGTCGCCTGGAGCTGGCCCAGGAGATGCTTTCGGCCACTGGTTCGGCCATGCCGTTGCGCGAGTGGGACACGCTGCTGGAGAACGAACATGAGGCGTTGCTCGGCTGGCAGCGCAAACTGATCGACAGTCAGCGCCAGCAGTTCCGGCACTCGGCCAACCTGATCCTGTCGATCCAGTTGCTGCTGCTGATGGTGTTGTTGCTGGGCCTGACCATCCTGTGGCGGCGCCGCTCGCGCATGGCGATCCAGGCGCGCACCGCCCGGCGCAACGCTGACCGCATCCTCAGCGCAGTGCGCGAGCCGATCGTGCAACTGGATGCCAATCTGCGTGTGCGCCTGTGCAATCCCGCCTTTGCCAATCTTTATTCAGCCGAGCATGGCAACGCAGCCGACTATGGCAACCTGCTCGATGTGCCGCTGGCCACGGTCGGCTCGGGGGTCTGGAACGATGCCGCGCTGCTGCAGCGCCTGCGTGACGTGCTGCTGATGGACCGGGAGCTGTGGGATTACGAGCTCGAGCAGGACACGCCTGCCAGTGGCCGTCGCACGCTGTTGATCAACGCCTGGCGAATGCCCGAACGAGGCGACAGCGGCGAGGCGCTGATTGTCACCGCCACCGACATCACCGCCCGACGCCAGGCCGAACGCCAGGTGCAGGAGCTCAACCAGAGGCTCAACAGCCAGGTCGATGAAATCTCGCAGATCAATGCCGACCTGGAATCGTTCAACTATTCGGTCTCGCACGACCTGCGCGCGCCATTGCGCCATATCGCCGCCTTCTCCAGCAAACTGGGTCGCGAACTGGATGTCGATCCGGACACCCGGGCCGGCCACTATCTGCGGGTCATCGGCGACTCGGCGGTGCGCATGGCGGTGCTGATCGACGAATTGCTGACCTATTCCCGTCTGGGCCGCAGTCCAGTGCGGGTCGGCACGGTCGACATGGCTTCCCTGGTGGCTGAAACCCGCATCATGCTGGCCGAGTCGTCGGCCGAGCGGACCATCGATTGGCAGGTGGACGATCTGCCGGTGATCCGCGGCGACGCTTCGCTGCTGCGCCTGGTCTGGCAGAACCTGCTGGGCAATGCGGTCAAATACACCAGCCGTACCCGGCAGCCACGGATTCAGGTTCGTTACCAGTACCAGGTGAGCGAGGACGAGCATGTGTTCAGGGTGATCGACAACGGCGCCGGTTTCGATATGGCCTATATCGACAAGCTGTTCGGCGTCTTCCAGCGCCTGCATGCGGCCGACGAGTTCCCGGGCACCGGCATCGGCCTGGCCAATGTCCGTCGCAGCCTGGCCCGGATGGGTGGCCGGGTCTGGGCGGAAGGCCGGCCCGGGCAAGGCGCGACGTTCCACTTCGCGCTGCCCGGCGGCCACACCTTGCTGCTGGGCTGAGTCGTGGTGACTGGCCCTGCCCGACTGTGGATCAGGCCGCTGGTCAGGTTCTGGCACCACTTTCACATCGCCGCCATTAATCTCGCCGTCCATTGGTTTGCGCTAGGTGGCGCAAGCCGCCGCAGTACCATCACCGCCGCCTTCGCCGCACTGCCCAGTGTTGTCATTGAACGTCCATGTACCCGCCGCAAGAGGATCGGCGCCAGCCTTTGACCATGCCCAATACGATTCGCCCCATTCTTCTTGCTGAAGACAATTCCCTGGATGCTGAGCTGGCCCTGGATGCGCTGCGCGAGGCCCATCTGGCCAATCCCGTGGTTCATGTGCGCGATGGCGCCGAGGCCCTGGACTGGCTGTGCTGCCGCGGTGCCTGGGCAGACCGGGAGTGCATCGACCCGGCCGTGGTGCTGCTGGACATGAAGATGCCCCGTCGCGATGGTCTGGACGTGCTGCGGGAAATCCGCGCCGATCCGCACCTGCGCTGCCTGCCCGTGGTCATCCTGTCGTCATCGCGCGAAGACAGCGATGTCGCCCGCAGTTGGGATCTGGGCGTCAACGCCTATGTGGTCAAGCCGGTCGATGCCCGCCAGTTCTTCGAGGCGGTGCAACTGCTGGGCCACTTCTGGGCCGTGCTCAACGAGCCGCCCGATGAATCGTGACCCGGCCAGGCCCGAGCCTGCCTACCGCATCCTGATCGTCGAGGACGATCCGCTCGATGCCGAATTGATGGTCGAGCAGATGGACAAGGCAGGCCTGGCCTTCGAGCATCAGGTCGTGGCCGAGGCCAGCGCGTTCGTTGATGCCCTGGAGCAGTTCCAGCCCGATCTGGTGCTGTCGGACCTGTCGCTGCCTGGCTTCAGCGGCTATCGCGCCCTGGAGTTGCTGCTTGAGCGCCCAGGGCGCAAGCCGCCTTTCATTTTCGTGTCCGGCACCATCGGCGAGACCGCGGCGATTGAAGCCCTGCGCGCCGGCGCCACCGATTATGTGCTCAAGCACAACCTGGCGCGGCTGGCATCGGCGGTGAGCCGGGCCGTGGCCGAGGCCAAGGAGCGTGACGCCCGCGACAGCGCCGAAGCCGAATTGATCCGCGCCCAGCGCTTCGAAACCCTGGCGATCCTGACCGGCAGCCTGGGCCATGACCTGCGCAACACCCTGCAACCGGTGCTGCTGGCCAGCCAGTTGATCGAGGCCAAGGCCGACGGCAATCCCGAGCTGATCCGCCTGGTCAAGCTGATCCGTGAATGTTGCGACCAGGGCCTGGATCTGATCTCGGCCATGCTCGGCCTGGCCCGCGGCAGTGACCGCCAGCCCGGGCGACCGACCCGGCTGGCCGCCCTGTTCGATGCCATCGGCATGCTGCTGCGGCCGTCGGTACCGGCCTCGGTGGACCTGGTCATCGAGAACCTGGATCCGCACCTTGAAGTGCCAGGCAATGACACCGAGTGCCGCCAGTGCCTGCTCAACCTGGCCCTGAACGCGATCCAGGCCATGCCCGATGGCGGCACGGTGACCCTGTCGGCCCGGCGCCAGCAACTGGCCGCCGGGGATTACCGCAACGGCGAGCCGGAGCGGGCCGGGGCCTATGTCACCTTGAGCGTCGCTGACACCGGGATGGGCATGGACGAGGCGACCCAGCGCCAGTTGTTCACCCCATTTTTCACCAGCAAGGCCGACGGCAGCGGCCTGGGCCTGATCTCGTGCCGGCGTTTCGTCGACAACCAGGGCGGCTTCATCCGCCTGGACAGCCAACCCGGCCAGGGCACGCGCTTTGACCTGTATCTGCCTATGGCAAGCGCCGCCGACGCCGCGGGGCAGGCGCCGGGCAGTGGCCTGGCTGGGCTGGAAGGGCAGGGCCAGCGCATCGTCGTCATCAGCGACGATGCCGTGATCAAGGACGAGCTGATCGACGTGCTCATGCTCTATGACTACCAGGCACTGCTGCCCGAGCAACTGGGCAAGGGGCCAGCGCCGGAACTGGCCATCGTCGATGCCGATACCGGCCCGGCGAGTGTCGAGGCGGCGGTGGCGACCTTGTCCGGGAACGGCTTTGCCGGCCGGATTCTGGTTCTGGGCCAGGGCCAGCCGCCGCCGGCACTGGCCGTGTTGGCGCCGGTGGCCGGGCGGCTGGACAAGCCGGTCCTGGCCCGGCCGCTGCTCGAGCGGGTGGCGGCGGAACTGGCCGCGGCCGCCTGCGACTGACTCGCGCAGCAGGCGCACAGGCGCCTCCGCGGCCGGCCCGCAGCGCCGTCGTGCCGAAGGTGGCGAACTCCTCACGGAGCCTTGCGGTTCGCCCGGATAGGCTGGCGCAATGACCGTCAACTGCATTGTTCCCAGCGCGATATGAGCAACCGCTTCCGCGTTCTAGTAATCGATGATGACCGCCAGATCCTGCGAACCTTCCGGCTGTGCCTGGAGGATGCCGGCTACAGCGTCGCCACCGCCATCGATATCGCCTCAGCCGAACAGAAGCTGGCCGAATCGGTGTTCAACCTGTGCTTTCTCGACCTGCGCCTGGGCGAGGATTCAGGTCTGGACCTGCTGCCGCGGCTGCGCCAGCTCGCGCCCTGGATGCGCGTGGTCATGGTCACCGGCGAATCCTCGATCGCCTCGGCCGTGGCGGCGATCAAGTCCGGCGCTTCAGATTTTCTGGTCAAGCCCTGTGCGCCAGAGGTGCTGCTGGGCACAGCCGGTCGCCAGGCCGAGGCCTGGGCACTGGAAAAGCGCGTGCAGTTGCTGGAAGCCGACAGCCCGGGCGAGGAGGCCGTTGCCGAACCGAGCAGCCGCTCGCCGGCCATGCAGCGTCTGCTGAAGATGGCGCAGCAGGTGGCCGACACCGATGCCTCGGTGCTGATACTGGGCGAAAGTGGCACCGGCAAGGGCGTGCTGGCGCGGGCCATTCACGGCTGGAGCCGGCGCGGCGGTTCGGATTTCGTCACCGTCAACTGCCCCGGCCTGTCCGGGGAATTGATCGCCAGCGAATTGTTCGGTCATGTCCGTGGTGCCTTCACCGGCGCCAGCGAGAACAAGCTCGGCCGTGTCGACCAGGCTGAAGGCGGCACCCTGTTCTTCGACGAGATCGGTGATTTTCCGCTGGCCCTGCAGCCAAAATTGCTGCGCTTCATCCAGGACCGGGAGTATGAGCGCGTCGGCGACCCGGTCACCCGGCGCGCCGATGTCCGCATCATTGCCGCCACCAATCACGACCTGGATGCGATGGTCGAGGAGGGCCGGTTCCGCGAGGATCTGCTCTATCGCCTCAATGTCATCACCCTGGAACTGCCGCCGCTGCGCGAGCATCCCGAGGACATCCTGGACCTGGGCCAGCGCTTCTTGTTCCGCTACGCCAAGGCCTACCGGCGCGAGGCGCGGCAGTTCTCGCCGGAGGTGTTGGAGTTCCTGCAGGGCTATCCCTGGCCGGGCAACATCCGCGAACTGCAGAACGTCATCGAGCGCGCCACCATCCTGGCCCAGGGCGACACCGTGCGCCTGGAAGATCTGGGGATTTCGGCGCTGGACCTGCCGGCCAATGGCCGCCTGCGCGCCGGCGACGAGGTCAGTGTCGAACAACTGGAACGGGCCCATATCGAGGCCACCCTTGGCCAGGCGCCGTCACTGGATGCCGCCGCGCGCACCCTGGGTATCGATGCCTCGACGCTGTACCGCAAGCGCAAGCGCTACGGCCTTTGAGCATTGCCGGCGCCGGGCCTGGCTTGGCGCGCATGCGCCAGCGGTCACGCCGATGCCTTGCGCACGCCGGCTGGCCGCGTGCCGACGGGTAAGGGTTGATCTTCAAAAAAGGTGGCGGCCCCTGCCAGCGATCCCCATCGCCCGAATCAACGGCTGCCGTTGCTCCCTTCCGGGCCTGGCGGAGTTCACCGTCTATCGTCGTGGGGGCCGACAGGGGCCACCATGATCAGCCGCTGTCCGGCCCGGATCCGACGCACTGGGCGGGATCGGCGGGACGCGCTGCATTGTCTGGCGGAGAGAGAGGGATTCGAACCCTCGATACGGTTTGAGGCCGTATACACACTTTCCAGGCGTGCGCCTTCAACCACTCGGCCATCTCTCCGGAACTGTCTCGCTTGCCGTTGGTTGCAACCCGGGCGGCAGCGAGCGCGCTAGCATAACGGCCCGGCCCGGATCGAACAAGCAAGCGGCCAAACCGGCGCCGCTCTGGCAGAATCGCCGGTCTGAGGAGACACCATGACCTATCTCGCCCTGGCCCGGAAGTGGCGGCCGAAAACCTTTGCCGAGCTGGTCGGCCAGGAACATGTGGTGAGCGCGTTGCGCCAGGCGCTGGATACCGGCCGCGTGCACCATGCCTTCCTGTTCACCGGCACCCGCGGCGTCGGCAAGACCACCATCGCCCGGATCTTCGCCAAGTCGCTCAACTGCGAGGGCGGCATCAGCAGTGAGCCCTGTGGCGAATGTGCGGTGTGCCGGGATGTCGATGCCGGCCGTTTCATCGATCTGATCGAGATCGATGCCGCCTCCAATACCGGCGTCGATGATGTCCGCGAACTGATCGAAAGCGCGCAGTACGGGCCGGCGCGCGGGCGCTACAAGGTGTTCTTGATCGACGAAGTGCACATGCTTTCGCGCAGTGCCTTCAACGCCCTGTTGAAGACGCTGGAAGAACCGCCCGGGCATGTGAAGTTTCTGCTTGCCACCACCGATCCGCAAAAACTTCCGGTGACGGTGCTGTCGCGCTGTCTGCAGTTCAACCTGCGCCGGCTGACCCGCGAGGAGATCGCCCGGCAGATGGCGCACATCCTCGCCGCCGAGGACATCGCTGCCGAACCGGCGGCGCTGGAGCTGATCGCCATCGCCGCCGATGGCAGCGTGCGCGACGGCCTGAGCCTGCTCGACCAGGCCATCGTCCACGGCGCTGGAAAGCTGACGCGCGACCAGGTGCAGACCATGCTCGGCACCCTGGACCAGGACGTGGTGCTGGGCCTGCTCGAAGCGCTGGTCGCCGGCGATGGCGCGGCCTTGCAGGCGGCGATCGAGGCTGTCGCCGCCTATGTCGTGGATTACGCCGATGTCCTGCAGGCGCTGGCCTCGGCCCTGCACCGGATTCAGTTGTGCCAGTTGTTGCCCGACGCGGCCAGCGACGAGGTGCTGGATCCGGCGCGCATGCAGGCCCTGGCAACGGCCATGTCGCCCGAGGATGTGCAACTCCACTTCCAGTTGGCCACGGTCGCGGCGCGCGATGTCGAATTGGCGCCGACGCCGCGCATCGGCTTCGAGATGGGCGTGTTGCGCATGCTGGCATTCCGGCCCGAAGCGCCTGCAGGCGGATCAACGGCGGCGGCTGCCAGCGGCCAGGCGGCAGGTCGCAGTGCTGGTGCCGGCGCAACTGCGAGCAGCCGTTCCGCTGCCGTGACCGCAGCCAGCCATGTGGCTGAGATCGACGCGGCGCCGTCCGCCGCTGGGCGCAAGTCAGGGCCAACGACGGCGGTAGCGACCGACGTGGGTTCGGCCCGGGACAACATCATGCCGGTCAATGCCGTCGACACCGCCGGTACCGACAGGCCGCCAGCCGCCGGCGCCCGGGTGCAGCCATCAGCCATCTCGACCGCGACCGTGACCACGCCCGCCATCGCCCCGGCCACCGCCACCCAAGATGACGCAAAGGCGCTGAAGATGCCGGTGCCGCAGGATGCGACCGGCTGGGCAAAGCTGCTGCCCCATCTGGCGCTGACTGGCCCGGAACGGGAAATGGCGGAGAACTGCACGGTGCTCGCCTGCAACGACGGCGAGCTGCGCCTGGGCATGCATTCGCGCCATGAATTCCTGCTCGGGGTGCCGCGCCTGCGTGAGCGTATCGAACAGCGGATTCTCGCCGCTGTCGACCGGCCGGTGCGGCTGCGCTTCGAGATTGTTGCCGAACTGTCCGACACGCCCGCCGTCCACAGCGCCCGGCAACAGCAGGCCCGGCAGACCGATGCCGAGAGCCGTTTCACTGCCGATCCCCATGTCCAGGCCGCGATGCAGGCGCTGGATGCCCAGATCGCACCGGGCTCGATACGCCCGCGCAGCGGCTGACCGCAGCCGCATCCCGAAATGCCGGCGGCAATGGTCCCGGCCTTGATACCGGCGCCCTCCATCGCCATCCCTACCGCAACCCCTTGCCAGGAATCTTCTATGTTCAAGAATCAGATCGCCGGCCTCATGCAGCAGATGCAGAAGGCCCAGGAAGACATCAAACAAGCCCAGGAGCGGCTCGCTTCCCAGGAAATCACCGGCAGTTCCGGCGGTGGCCTGGTGCAGGTGGTGATGACCGGACGCCATCAGGTGCGCCGGGTGCAGATCGACCGCGCCCTGCTCGCTGATGACCCGGAAATGGCCGAGGACCTGATCGCCGCAGCCGTCAACGATGCCGTCAACAAGGTCACCGGGCTGGTCGAAGCGACCATGGCCGAAGCGACCAAGGGCATGCCGTTGCCGCCGGGCATGAAGATTCCCGGCCTGCTTTGACTGATGACCTGCCCGACGCTTGCCATCGGCCGCGCACCATGCCGCTGACGCGATGAAATCACCGCTGCTTGAACGCCTGATCGACGATCTGCGAGTGCTTCCGGGTGTCGGGCCGAAATCGGCCCAGCGCATGGCTTTTCAGTTGCTGGAACGAAACCGCGACGGCGGCCTGCGTTTGGCCGAAACACTGGCTGAAGCCATGGCAGGGATCGGCCATTGCCGGCGCTGCCGCAATTATTCCGAGCACGAGCGGTGCGCGGTGTGCAGCAGCAGTGGCCGCGACCGCCAGCAGTTGTGCGTGGTGGAAAGCCCGATCGACCTGAGCGCGATCGAGCAGGCGACCGGCTATCGCGGCGATTATTTCGTGCTCCACGGCCGGCTCAGCGCCATCGATGGCCGCGGCCCGCGCGAGCTGGGCATGGAGCTGCTGGAGGCAAATCTGGATGGCGGACAGGTACGGGAAATGATCATCGCCACCAATGCCACCGTCGAAGGCGAGGCCACGGCCCACTACCTGGCCGGCATCGCCCGGCGCCATGGCATCAACGCCAGCCGCCTGGCCCACGGCGTGCCCCTGGGCGGCGAGCTGGAGTTCGTCGACCGCGGCACCCTGGCATTGGCCTTCGGCTCCCGCCAGTCGCTGTGAGCGCGGCCCTGCACCCGGCCTGGGTCGGCGGCGACGAAGCGCGGCGATGAGCAGCGCCGCTGTCGACGCCGAGGTGGCAACGGTCCTGCGCACCAATCTGGAAGCGGTGCGCAGCCGCATTGCCGCCGCCTGCCAGCGCGCCGGGCGCGATCCGGCCCAGGTGCGCCTGCTGCCGGTGAGCAAGACCGTCAACGAGACGCGCCTGCGCCTGATCCATGCTGCCGGCATCCGCGAGCTGGGCGAGAACAAGGTCCAGGAAGCCTGGCGAAAATCGCAGGCCATGGCCGACCTGGCGGATCTGCGCTGGCTGCTGATCGGCCATCTGCAAACCAACAAGGTCAAGCAGGTGGTGCAGTTCGTCAGCGAGTTTCAGGCCCTGGACAGCCCGCGACTGGCGCAGGCGCTGGACCGGCGCCTGCAGGCGCAGGGCAGGGCGCTGGATGTGCTGGTGCAAGTCAATACTTCCGCCGAGGACAGCAAGTTCGGCCTGGCGCCGGACCAGGTCAGCGGCTTCGTCCGCAGCCTGAGCGCCTTTTCCTCGTTGCGCGTGCGCGGCCTGATGACCCTGGCCGAGTTTTCGTCCGATGCCCAGCGCGTGCGCGCCTGCTTCGTGCGCCTGCGCCAGTTGCGCGACCGGCTGCGCCAGGAAGCCCCGGACGGCATCGGCATGGACGAGCTGTCGATGGGCATGTCCGGTGATTTCGAGCTGGCGATCGAGGAAGGGGCGACCACGGTGCGGGTCGGCACCGCGATCTTCGGCCAGCGGCCATTGCCCGACCAGCATTACTGGCCAGCCGACCAAGACACGGACTGACCCGGCCGCCGTCGGTGCATCATCGGCGCGGCATCCGGCCGCGGGCCGGCATCGGCTTGGCTATGCTGGAATGTCTTTCCGTTACCGACCTGATGGTGGCCCATGAGCGAGACCCTGTTCAGCAAGATCATCCGGCGCGAGATTGCCGCCGATATCGTCTATGAAGACGACGAGATCCTCGCCTTCCGCGATATCGATCCGAAAGCGCCCTGCCATGTGCTGTTCATTCCCAAGACCCCGATCGCGACCCTGGACGATGCCGGTCCGGAACAGGCGGCCCTGCTCGGCCGGCTGATGCTGGAAGCCGCCGCCTATGCCCGCCGCGAAGGCTTCGCCGAGCGCGGCTACCGGGTGGTGATGAACTGCCGCGACGAGGGCGGCCAAAGCGTGTACCACATTCACCTGCACCTGCTGGCCGGCCGGCAGATGGGCTGGCCGCCCGGCTGAGCCGTGGCCAGCCCGGCGACAGCCGATCCGGCCAAACCTCGTCAGGCCAAAGCTGGTCCGCCCACAACTGGTCAGGCGACAACTGGTCAGGACAGGCCGGTCAAAGCGCCGCCAGGCTGCGGCCGAGCAAGCGCTGGGCGGTGTCGATCTGGCCCTTGCGCTGCAGCACCAGTTGCCAGCCGGCACCGCCGAGCTGACGCCACAGCGCGGCGCTGCGAATGCCTGCCAGCAGGCAGGCGCGGACCCGGGCCACGGTGTCGGCTTCCTTGAGCATCAGCGGATTGCCCGGCACCCGGATCCGCGGGGTCAGCCGGGAGATCGTGGCCAGATAGGCCTGGGCCAGGCCGGCAGCGACATCCGGATCCTCCGCGTCATCCGGTGAATGGCGGATCGCCAGCGCCTGCAGCCGCTGGCGCAGTTCGTTCTGCAGTTCGGCGTTGCGCGCGTACTTGCGCTCCAGGCCGAGCACCGCCGCGGCAATGCGCAGGATATTGGCATCGCGCTGCTGGCCGCCGCGCAACTGGTCGATGAGCAGGCGCAGGCCACTGCGGACCTGGCCCAGATCGCCGTAGACATCTTCAGCGCTGTCGGCGTGCAGGCGCAGCGTACTGGCCAGGCTGGCGGCATAGCTGCGCGGCTCGCATTCGCCGTCGCGGGCGATCGCCAGGGCCAGGCTGACGGCTTGCACCAGGCCGGCCAGCGCCACCACGCGGGCCTCGGCGCGGGTCAGCGCTGGTCCGCGCCGCTGCTCGACAGCATCGGTAGTCATGCGGCTTGCTCCAGGCCACCGAAGGCGGCGTCGGTGCGGTCGATGATGCCGCCGCCCAGGCAGATGTCGCCGTCATAGAAGACCACCGACTGGCCCGGCGTGACCGCCCGCTGCGGCTGCTCGAAGCGCACCTGCCAGCGGCCGTCAGCCAGTGCCTGCACCGTGCAGCTCTGGTCGGGCTGGCGGTAGCGAACCTTGGCCATGCACGACAGCGCGGCGCCGTTGTGCTGCAACCCGGCCGGTGCCTGGCCGGCGATCCAGTGGATATCGACGGCAACCAGGGTCTGCGAATACAGCAGCGGACTGTCGCCCTGGTCGACCCAGACGATGTTGTCGGCCGGGTCCTTGCCGACCACGAACCAGGGCTGGCCATTGCCGTCGGCGCGGCCACCGATACCCAGGCCCTGACGCTGGCCCAGGGTGAAGAAATGGCTGCCTGGATGCTCGCCCAGCACCCGCCCGTCGATGCTGCGCAGGGTGCCGGTGGCTTCGGGCAGGTAGCGCGCCAGGAAGCCGCGGAAATCGCGCTCGCCGATGAAGCAGATGCCGGTGGAATCCTTCTTGTCGGCCGTGGCCAGGCCGGCTTCGGCCGCCAGTTGCCGCACCTGCGGCTTGGTCAGGTCGCCCAGCGGAAATTCGCTAGCCGCGAGCTGATCCTGGTTGAGTGCGTGCAGGAAGTAGCTCTGGTCCTTGTTGCCGTCCAGCGCGCGCAGCAGGCGCCAGTCGCCATCCGGGCCGCGTTGCAGGCGGGCATAGTGGCCGGTGGCGATGCGTTCGGCGCCCAGGTCGCGGGCATGCTCCAGGAAGGTGGTGAACTTGATCTCGCGATTGCACAGGACATCGGGGTTGGGCGTGCGGCCGGCCCGATGTTCCAGGAGAAATTGCTCGAATACGCCATCCCAGTATTCAGCGGCGAAATTGCGCGTGTGCAAGGTGATACCGAGCAGGTCGCACACGGCCTGGGCATCGGCGGCATCGGCTTCGGCCGGGCAGGCCTGGTTGTCGTCCTCTTCCCAGTTCTTCATGAACAGGCCGGCGACCGGCCGCCCCGAACGCACCAGTTGCAGGGCGGCGACCGAGGAATCGACGCCGCCGGAGACGCCGACAATGATGGGATCGCTGGTCATGGCGATGTCATGGGGGCGGTGCTGGCGGAAATCGAGTCGATCAGCGACAGCGGCACCAGCGGCCGGGTGTGGAAGTCGGCAAGGCTGCGCTGCACCAGCGGGCTGCGCAACCGGGACGGCTGGCTGGCCAGTTCCTCGCCGGTCAGCCACAGGCAACGGACGATGCCGTCATCCAGTGGCCGGTCGGCTTCGTGGTCCAGGGCGCGGCCGACAAAGGTGAAACGCAACACCGGTTTGCGGTCGGGCGGGTGCGGCCAGTGGTAGACGGCGAGCAGGCCGGTCAGCTCGATATGCCAGCCGGTTTCTTCCAGCGTTTCGCGTACCGCGGCCTGGGCGAGTTGCTCGTCGGGCTCCAGGTGGCCGGCCGGCTGGTTGATCACCAGGCGGCCGCGCACCCGCTCCTCGACGAACAGGAACCGGCCGTCCCGGGGGACGACGGTGGCGACGGTGATGCGAGGCAGGGCGGCGCTGCCAAGGGGCGGGTTGTGGTTCATTGCCGCGATGGTAGCCAAACGGCCGGCCGCCCGGCCACTGTGCGGCGCTCAAGTCCGGTGCCGTCCGAGCCATCGCCGCCGGTCGCGGGCTGCGGTTAGAATCGACGGCGACCACGCTATTGCCCGCACCATGACACCACGCAACACAGATCACGAACGCGATTCCGGCACGGCCGTGGAAACCGCGCCGCCCGCAGTCGCCCGACCGCCGATGTATCAGGTGGTGCTGCTCAACGACGACTACACGCCGATGGATTTTGTCGTCGCCGTGCTGCAGATGTTCTTCGCCATGAACCAGGACCGCGCGACCCAGGTCATGCTCCATGTCCATACCCGTGGCAAGGGTGTTTGTGGCCTGTTCACACGGGAAGTGGCAGAAACCAAGGTGACTCAGGTCAACGAGTTTTCGCGCAAGCACCACCACCCGCTGCTGTGCACGCTTGAGAAGATCAGTGACTGAAGGCCCGATCCGGTGCCGCCAAGGCCAGCCGCGGTAATCTGAACCGGGTGCCGGGAGCGGATTGAAATCGCCCGGCGTTGGGCGCATAACGGGGGCCAGGCTTGGAAAACACCATGTTCAGCAAAGACCTCGAACTAACCATCGGCCAGTGCTACAAGGAGGCGCGCGAGCGTCGCCATGAGTTCATGACCGTCGAACACCTGCTGCTGGCGCTGCTCGACAACGCCTCGGCGGTGCCCGTCCTGCGCGCCTGCGGCGCCGACCCCGAGCGCCTGCGCGCCGACCTGGCCAACATCATCGGCGACACCGTGCCGCTGTTGCCCGAGGGCGATGCGCGCGATACCCAGCCGACGCTGGGTTTCCAGCGCGTGCTGCAGCGGGCCGTCTACCACGTGCAATCATCGGGCCGCAAGGAAGTGACCGGCGCCAACGTGCTGGTGGCGATCTTCGGCGAGAAGGATTCGCACGCGGTTTATTTCCTCAACCAGCAAGGTGTCAGCCGGCTGGATGTGGTCAATTACCTGTCCCACGGCGTCGCCAAGATCGGCCACGAGACGCCTGATGCCGGCGAAGCCAAGGCCGAAGGCGATGGCGCTGGCGGTGCTGAAGCGAAACGCGACCCGCTAACCGAATACGCCAGCAACCTCAACGAGCTGGCCCAGGCCGGCCGCATCGACCCGCTGATCGGCCGCGATGCCGAGATCGAGCGCACCATCCAGGTGCTGTGCCGCCGGCGCAAGAACAATCCGCTGTACGTGGGCGAGGCCGGCGTTGGCAAGACCGCGCTGGCCGAAGGCCTGGCCTTGCGCATCGTCGCCGGCGAGGTGCCCGAAGTACTCGAGGACACCGTGATCTGGTCGCTGGATCTGGGCGCCCTGGTCGCCGGCACCAAGTACCGTGGCGATTTCGAAAAGCGCCTCAAGGGCGTGCTGGCCGAGCTCAAGGGCCAGCCCAATGCCGTCCTGTTCATCGACGAGATCCACACCGTGATCGGCGCCGGCTCGGCGTCGGGCGGCACCATGGATGCCTCCAACCTGATCAAGCCGGTGCTCTCCAATGGCGAGCTGCGCTGCATCGGTTCCACCACCTACCAGGAATACCGGGCGGTGTTCGAAAAGGACCGGGCCCTGGCGCGCCGCTTCCAGAAGATCGATGTCGTCGAGCCCTCGGTGGCCGAGGCGGTGGAGATCCTCAAGGGCCTGAAGGGCAAGTTCGAGCTGCACCATCAGGTGACCTATTCCAACGCCGCCCTGCAGGCTGCGGTGGATCTTTCCGTGCGCCACATCGGCGATCGCCTGCTGCCGGACAAGGCCATCGACGTGATCGACGAGGCCGGTGCCCGGCAGCGCCTGCTGCCGGCCGAGTCGCGTTCGGAAACGGTCGATGTCGCCGAAATCGAATACGTGGTCGCGCGCATGGCGCGGATCCCGGAAAAGCAGGTCTCGGTCTCCGACCGCGACGTGCTGCGCAACCTGGAACGCAACTTGAAGATGGTCGTGTTCGGTCAGGATACGGCGATCCAGTCGCTGGCCGCGGCGATCAAGATGGCGCGCTCGGGCCTGGGCAATCCGACCCGGCCGATCGGCAGCTTCCTGTTCGCCGGCCCGACCGGCGTCGGCAAGACCGAGGTCACGCGCCAGTTGGCGATGCAACTGGGCATCGAGCTGCTGCGCTTTGACATGTCCGAATACATGGAGCCGCATTCGGTCAGCCGCCTGATCGGCGCGCCGCCGGGTTACGTCGGCTACGACCAGGGCGGGCAACTGACCGAGGCCGTGACCAAGCACCCGCATGCGGTGGTGCTGCTGGACGAGATCGAGAAGGCGCATCCGGATGTCTACAACATCCTGCTGCAGATCATGGATCGCGGCGCGCTCACCGACAGCAACGGCCGCGAGGCCAACTTCCGCAATGTCGTGCTGGTGATGACCACCAATGCCGGCGCGGCACTGGCGGCCCGGCGCAGCATCGGCTTCGTCGAGCAGGACCACGCCAGCGATGCCATGGAGACGATCAAGCGCGCCTTCACGCCCGAATTCCGCAACCGCCTGGATGCCATCATCCAGTTCTCGGCCCTGGGCTTCGAGCACATCCTGCGCGTGGTCGACAAGTTCATCATCGAGCTGGAAGCGCAACTGACCGAGCATCAGGTCAGTCTGAGCGTGACCACCTCGGCCCGGCGCTGGCTGGCTGAAAATGGCTTCGACCCGCAGATGGGCGCCCGACCCATGGCGCGCATCATCCAGGAGCACATCAAGCGGGCGCTGGCCGATGAGCTGCTGTTCGGCAAGCTGCGCAATGGCGGCAAGGTGGTCGTTGACCTGGTCGATGGCGAACTGAAGATCGACGCCGAGGAAGAGGTGCCGGCCGAGCCGGTCGGCGCCTGAGCAACTGGCGGGTCAGTCGGCGCCCTGGTCGGGAATCAGGGTGTCGATGGTGTGGGCGATGAACGAGTCCAGCTCGACATGGTTGCTGAAGTGCTTGAGGTCAAGCTGCAGCGACATCTGCAAAAATCCGGCGTAGACGCTGTAGCAGAGCAGGGCACGGTGCTGGGCGCTGAGCCGGTCCAGGCCGATCTGGCGGAAGGCGCGGCCCAGGAAATCCAAACGCCGCTTGATCACCCGGGTCATCACCGGCTTGACCAGGTCATGGTCCAGCGCCTTGAGCAGTTCGCCGTAGATGATGTGCGTGCGCAATTCCTCGCCGACGCGGGTGAACAGGCGGTGCAAGCGCTCGCGCGGGTCCTGGATTGGCTCGACGACATCGAACAGGGTTTCCTGGTCCTGCTTCTCCCACAGCTTCATCGCGCCCTTGAGCAGGGCGTCGCGGCTGTCGAAATGCCAGTAGAAACTGCCCTTGGTCACGCCCAGCCGTCGCGCCAGCGGTTCCACTGCCAGGGCGTGGACGCCGTGGCCGGCGATCTCATCCAGGGCCGCCAACAGCCAGTCGTCTGCGCTGAGGCGGTTCTTCTCGCGGGTCGGGTTGCTTGCCATGGCGCCGATGGTAACGCGGATGCTTGCCGGCATCCCGGCACCGACACCGGCTTGCGAAATTTCCCGCCGAGCCACTGCCGCAAAGCAGCCTGACGCGGGCGTACCGGTTTGCCGGTGAGCGTCAATGGCCGCGGTTGACGGCATTGGACAGCGACACCATACTTGGGCGTATGGAAAGCCCGGTGCACCAGCAATCCTTTCGTCTGCAGGTCGATGGCGTGGCCCTGGCCGGGCAATGGTGGTTGCCTGGCGGCGGCAGCGCTGCAATTGCCGCCACCGACACCAGCATCGACTTCTCGGCGGCAGGCTCCGCAGCCACGGCAACGGCATCAACGGCTTCGACATGGCCGCCGGGCCTGCTATGCGCGCATGGCCTGGGCCAGACCCGCAGCGCCTGGCGGCAGACCGCGCAACGCCTGGCTGGCCACGGCTTTCCGGTATTGGCTGCCGATGCCCGGGGCCATGGTGACAGCGCCCGCAATCGGGACGGACAGGCCTACGACCCCGGGCAATTGGCCGATGACCTGGCGGCCTGGGCGGGTACGTTCAAGCGGCCGCCGGTGCTGGTCGGCGCCTCGATGGGTGGTCTGGCCGGGCTCATCGCACAATCCCGGCACGCATGCTTTTGCGCCCTGGTGCTGGTCGACATCACCCCGCGCTGGGAGCCGGAGGGCGTGGCCCGGATCCTGGCATTCATGCGCGCCCACAGCGATGGCTTCGACAGCATCGGGCAGGCCGCCGAGGTCATCGCCGCGTACATGCCGCATCGGCCGCGCAAGTCGGCGCAGGCGCTGGCCGGTCTGTTGGCCCGGGATGGCGACGGCCGCTGGCGCTGGCATTGGGACCCGCGCTTGATCGACGACATGAACCGCGACATCGAGCAGCGCCAGGCGCAGCTTTTCCAGGCGGCCCGTGCCATCCGGGTGCCGACCCTGCTGGTCACCGGTGGTGCCAGCGATGTCGTCTCGCCGGCCACCATCAACGAGTTCCTGCAGCTGGTGCCCCATGCCCGGCACCGGGAAATCGCACATGCCCGGCACCTGATTGCCGGCGATGACAACGATGCCTTCGCATCGGCTGTCCTTGAATTCATCCACTCACCCGGTCTGCGGACCGCTGCCTGAAGGATCGTTCCGTCATGGTCAATGCCCTGCCGTTCCTCGCCCTGCTGCTGGTCGCCGGCATCGCCGCCTACCACCGCTGGAAGCTGATCAACTGGGCCATGGTCAGCGTCGTGGTGCTGGCGGTGATCACCTTCGGTACCCAGGTGCACTGGCTGGCCTCGGCAATCGCCTGGCTGCTGCTGGCGTTGATCGCCGTTCCACTCAACCACCTGCCGACCCGGCGCCAGTTCCTGACCGCACCGGTGCTGCGCCTGTACCAGAAGATGCTGCCGGCGTTGTCGGAAACCGAGCAGGTGGCGCTGGAGGCCGGCACCGTCGGCTTCGAGGGTGAACTATTCTCCGGTCGCCCGGACTGGCAGGTGCTGCTGCAGCAGCCGGCGCCACAGTTGAGCGCCGACGAGCAGGCGTTCATGGACGGCCCGGTGGAAGAGCTGTGCGCGATGATCAACGAGTGGCAGATCACCCACGAACTGGCCGACCTGCCCGAATCGATGTGGCAGTTCCTCAAGGACCAGCGGTTCTTCGGTATGATCATTCCGAAAGAGTACGGCGGCCTGGGCTTCTCCGCTTATGGCCACCACCGGGTGCTGGTGAAGATCGCCTCGATGTCGCCGACCGTGTCATCGACGGTATCGGTACCCAACTCGCTGGGCCCGGCCGAACTGCTGCTGCACTACGGCACCCAGGAGCAGAAGCGCCATTACCTGCCGCGCCTGGCAGTGGGTACGGAAATTCCCTGCTTCGGTCTGACCAGCCCCACCGCCGGTTCGGATGCAACCTCGATCAGCGACTACGGCATCGTTGAAAAGCGTGTGATCGACGGCGAAGAAATCATTGGCCTGCGCCTGACCTTCGACAAGCGCTACATCACCCTGGCGCCGGTGGCGACCGTCATCGGCCTGGCCTTCCGCCTCTACGATCCCGATCACCTGATCGGCGACAAGGACGATGTCGGCATCAGCCTGGCGCTGCTGCCGCGTGATACCGATGGCATCCGCATCGGTCGCCGCCACTTGCCGCTGAACATCCCGTTCCAGAACGGGCCGATCCAGGGCAAGGATGTGTTCGTGCCGGTGGATGCACTGATCGGCGGGCCGGACTATGCCGGCCAGGGCTGGCGCATGCTGGTCGAGTGCCTGTCGATCGGTCGTTCGATCTCGCTGCCTTCCAACGCCACCGGCGGCGCCCAGATGGGCGCGCTGGCGACCACCGCCTATGCCCGTCTGCGCCGCCAGTTCAATATGGCGATCGGCCATTTTGAAGGCGTGCAGGAAGCGCTGTCGCGCATCCTGGGCAATACCTATGCGGCCTCGGCGCTGTCACGCGCCACCGCCGCTGCCGTTGACCGCGGCGAGAAGCCGGCCGTGCCCTCGGCGATCGCCAAGTACCACACTACCGAACTGGCGCGTGAAGTGGCCCGCGATGCCATGGATATCCACGGCGGCAAGGGCGTGATCCTGGGGCCGAAGAACTACCTGGGCCGGTCCTGGCAGGGCGCGCCGATCGCGATCACCGTGGAAGGCGCCAACATCCTCACCCGCAGCCTGATGATTTTCGGCCAGGGCGCGATCCGCTGCCATCCATTGGTGCTCAAGGAGATGCAGGCGCTGCAGGAGCCCGATCCGGGCAAGCGCCTGATGCTGTTCGACCGCCTGCTGTTCGCCCATGTCGGCATGGCGATCAGCAATGCCGTGCGCGCTTTCTGGCTGGGCTTGATCCATGCCCGCATCGGCCGCTCGCCGGCGCATCGCGATACCGCCAAGTATTTCCGCAAGCTGGACCGTTATGCCGCGGCACTGGGCCTGTGTGCCGATATCGCCATGCTCTCGCTGGGCGGCAAGCTGAAGATGAAGGAGCGGCTGTCGGCGCGTCTGGGCGATGTCCTGGGCGAGCTGTACATCGCCTCGGCCGTGCTCAAGCGCTACGAAGACCAGGGCCGTCCGGAGTCCGATCGCCTGTTGCTGGCCTGGACCCTGCACGACCGCGTGCATCGCATGCAGGTGGCGCTGGGCGGCTTCGTCGACAACTTCCCGGTGCGCTGGCTGGGCGTGTTCATGCGCCTGGTGCTGTTTCCGATCGGCCGTCGCGAACGCGCGCCTTCCGACCGCCTGGGCCGACGCCTGTGCACGCAGTTGCTGGCACCGTCGGAAACCCGCGACCGCCTGTGCGAGGGCGTCTACCGCACCGCCAGTGCCAACAACCCGGTCGGGCGCATGGATGACATCCTGCCGCTGGTGATCCAGGCCGAACCGATCGAGCGCAAGTTCGCCAAGGGCCTGCGCGGCCTGACCGTTAACTCACGCGAGTTCGAGGGGCAACTGGCCGAGGCCGTGGCTGCCGAGGTGATCACCCAGGCCGAAGCCGACCTGCTGGTGCGTTCGCGCGCCGCGGCCATGGAATTCATCCATGTCGACGACTTCGATCCGGCCGACCTGCGCGCCGGCCGCGCCGCCCGGGTTGATCAGGAAGGTTTGCGGGAAGTGGCCTGAGCTTGATCGGGAGCTCGGTGAAAGCCGCCGCTGATGCCGGCTGAGATTGCCCTGGTGATCGCCGCCGGCCTGCTGTTCCTGGTCGGCCTGGCGCACTCGATTCTGGGCGAGCGCTATATCCTGGTGCGCCTGTTCCGGCGGCCGGATCTGCCGCGCTTGTTCGGTGGCACCGAGTTCACCGTGCGCACGCTGCGTTTTGCCTGGCACCTGACCACGATCGCCTGGTGGGGACTGGCGGCATTGCTTTATGTGCTGTCGCGGCCGCAGGTGGATCCGGACTTCATCACCGCGATCATCGGCGCCACCGTGCTGGCCACGGCCGTGCTTACGGCTGTGGTGTCGCGCGGCCGGCACCTGGCCTGGCCGGCGTTCCTGCTCGCCGGCGTGCTGATCTTCGCCGCGCGCTAGGGCGCGGCACGCATTGCCAACGGAACATCCGACTGACAACCGGCTGACAAGGAGTCAGCGCACGTCCGGGCTTGGCCAGTGATCGGCCAGTCCCCGGCCGGATGAAATCTTCAGTCAGTGCAGAGCAGGCGAATCTGGGTTTCGGCCCGCGCCAGGGCGGCGGCACGCTGCTCGTCGGTCAATTCCTCGGGCACGCCGTCGCCGTCCAGGTCCTGCACCACCACCGGCATGTTGGTCAGCGTGGTGTGGTTGGCCCGGGCCTGGGCGCAGGCGCGCTCACGCTGCTCGGGCGAATACAGCGCATCGATCTCGTCGCTGCTGGTTTCTGGATCGACAAGCTCGTCGGGCAAGGCCGTGCGGGCATTGGCCAACGACCGGCGCTCGGCCTGGACCGTTTCCGGTGGCGGTGAATCGGTGAAATGGACGGTGCCATTCTCGTCCACCCATTTGTACATCTGCTGTGCCCCGACCGGAGCGATGAGCAGAAGCGAAAACAACGTTGCAACCAGTACTCGCATGATCCAAAACCCCCTGTTAAGGGCTCCGATATAGCATGACCGGCGCGCGCGTGGAAGGGCGCGCAGGGCCGGCTGCGCCGGATGCGTGCCTTGTCCGCACTGTCTGCGTCAGCCTGGTCGCAGCTTTCGGGCCGGCGACCGGTGTGCCGGAACCGGGCCGGGCAAGGCCTGCGGACTTTCCAGCCACGCCCGGTTCGGGAACATCCGGCTAAACTGGCTTTCGACAATCATGTTGCCTTGCTCCGGGAGCCAAATGAGCATGAGACGAGGCGTCTACCTGCTGCCCAACCTGTTCACCACCGGCGGCCTGTTTGCCGGTTTCTTCGCCATCATCGCCGCCATCCACGACAAGCCGGTTCAGGCCGCGGTGGCGGTGCTGGTGGCCGGACTGCTCGATGGCCTGGATGGCCGTATCGCGCGGCTGACCAATACGCAAAGCGATTTCGGCACCCAGTACGATTCGCTGTCGGATCTGATCAGCTTCGGCATGGCGCCGGCCTTGCTGATCTACATCTGGTCGCTGTCGGCGCTGCGCGAGTACGGACCGTTCATCGGCAAGGTCGGCTTTGCCGCCGCCTTCCTGTATGCCGCCTGCGCGGCCCTGCGCCTGGCCCGCTTCAATACCCAGGTAGGCGTTGCCGACAAGCGCTTCTTCCAGGGTCTGGCCAGTCCCGCCGCCGCCGGCCTGGTGGTGACCTTCGTCTGGACCTGCCATGAGTTCGGCCTGACCGGCTACGACGTCACCTGGCTGTCGCTGATCCTGATCGTGACCGCCGGCCTGCTGATGGTCAGCAACTTCCGTTACTACAGCTTCAAGACGCTCAAGGTCGGCGATCGCGTGCCCTTTCTTTGGGCGCTGGTACCCCTGGGCATCATTGTCCTGCTCGCCATCGACCTGCCGCGGCACCTGTTCGTGATGGCTTTGCTCTATGTCGTTTCCGGGCCGATCTGGACCCTGTGGAACCTGCGCCGCAACCGGCTTCGACGCGAACGCTCGCAGACGCCGCCTCCGCCGCCAGGAAATGAGCCGCCGGCGCCATGAGCAGCATTGCTGCCAGTTCCAGTCGTGAGCACCTGCTGGCGGAGCTGGGAGTGGTGCGCTACCGGCTGCGCACGAACCGGGAGGGCGTTGCCGCCGCAGCCGCCGAAGTCGTCGCTGCGGCAGTGGCTGAAACGGTCTCGCCGCCGATTCCGGCCAAAGGCCAGGCTCCAGCGCAACCAGCCCCCGTGCTCGCGCCGGCAATGGCCGGGCCCGATGCCGATCATGTCCGCCTCAGGGTCTGTGCCGCTGGCGTCACCTCGGCGCCGGGCAGCGAGCCTGCGGCGGGGATCTGGGCGCAAGTGCTGGCCTGGGCCGGACTGGACAGCGCGCAAGTGCAATGGTGTCCGGCAGCTCCGAAAGCAGCCTTGGAGACCGGGATCATTGCCCTGCCGCCGCCCGATCAGTGGGCTGATCCCGATGGCAAGCGTGCCCTGTGGCTGGCGTTGAAAGCGCCGGTACGCGCGCTGCCACGCCCGACCCGCCCAGCGCGCTGAGCGGCTGCCGCATCGTGGCCGGGCAGTCCCAGGCATTGTCGCTGCGGGTAATGACGCTGGATGACCTGGATGCGGTCATGGCGATCGAGAATGACGCCCAGCCGTATCCGTGGACGCGTGGCATCTTCCGCGACTGCCTGGCGGTGGGCTATCGCGCGTGGCTGGCGGTAAGCGGGGATACGGTCTGCGGCTTTGGCCTGCTGTCCTGCGCTGCCGGCGAAGGCCATGTCCTGAACCTGTGCGTTGCCGCAACGCAGCGCCGCCAGGGCATCGCCCGGCGCCTGCTGCAGCAGTTGCTGGATGACGCCCGCGCCGGCGGCGCCGAGCAAGTGTTCCTGGAAGTGCGGCCGAGCAATCAGGCTGCCGTCCAGCTCTACGAATCCGCCGGATTCAACCTGGTCAGCCGGCGTCCGGATTACTATCCGGCCAGGGACGGCGGCCGCGAGGACGCGCTGGTAATGGCGATCCAGCTCAGTTTCGGGCAGAGAAACGGGAATTGGGCTTGAGCGCCGCAACCGCAGTGTGCCGACTGTTTCCCCTATCCATCCCGTATGGCCGATGCCGGACGCCGGATTCCGGGTGCGCGGCGGCGAGCGAATTGCGGCCGGCGGTGGCTTCAGCCCGGCACCGGGATCGGCTTTAAGACATTTGCAGGACGAAAAACAGGAAAGGCCCGCCAAGGCGGGCCTAACTGTCTGTATTCATTGGTGGGCGGTACTGGGATCGAACCAGTGACCCCTGCCGTGTGAAGGCAGTGCTCTACCGCTGAGCTAACCGCCCGCTGGTGCGGGACGGAGGATTCTAGCAGGGGCGGGCGTTGCCGGAAAGGTGGCCGGACGGGCGTTGATCAGACCGCCTGCCCAGCCGCAAGGCATCATCCGCGCCCGGCCTTTGCGCCCCTCGCTGGCTGCGGGCATGCTACGCCGGCCTGATTCAAGCCAACCGGAGCGCCGCCGCGTGAGTACCGACCGTCAATCCAGCCCGCCAACGCCCGCAGCCACGCCTGCCGGCGTCGACGCCGTCGTCGCCGACAACAACCGCCATGATTCGCTGCGGCCGCTGGCCTGGCAGGGGAACGCGCTGCGCGTGCTCGACCAGCGCCGGCTGCCTGTTGATGTGGCGTACCTGGATTGCAGTACGGCTGGGCAGGTGGCGCAGGCCATCACCGATCTGGCGGTGCGCGGCGCGCCGGCCATCGGCATCGCCGGCGCCTATGGTGTGGTTCTGGCCGCGCAGGCGGCGCTGGCGGCGGGAGATGAAGATCCAGCGGCGCTGGATCCGGCCTTCGACTTGCTGGAGCGGGCGCGGCCGACCGCGGTCAACCTGGCCTGGGCACTGGCACGCATGCGCGCTGAGGCGCGGCGGGTCGGGCGCATCGATCCGGTCGGCTTGCTGGCGCTGGCGCAGACCATCCAGGCCGACGACCTGGCCGCCAACCGGCGCATGGGCGATCTGGGTGCGGCCCTGATCGAACCGGGCAGCGGTGTATTGACTCATTGCAATACCGGTTCGCTGGCCACCGCCGGCTTCGGCACCGCCCTGGGCGTGGTGCGCGCGGCCTGGGCCCAGCAGCGACTGTCGGCGGTGTTCGCCAGCGAAACCCGGCCCTGGCTCCAGGGCGCGCGGCTGACCGCCTGGGAGTTGCAGCAGGACCACATTCCGGTGTCGCTGATCGTCGATTCGGCTGGCGCCCACCTGATGTCGACCGGCCGCGTGCAGTGGCTGGTGGTCGGGGCCGACCGCATCGCCGCCAATGGCGATACCGCCAACAAGATCGGCACCTTGCAACTGGCCATCGCCGCCCGGCATCACGGCGTGCGGGTGATGGTGGTGGCGCCTTCGAGCACGGTTGATCTGGCGATGGCTGACGGTGCCGGCATCGATATCGAGTTGCGCGATGGCGCCGAAGTGACGCATTTGGGCGGCCAGCCCACGGCCGCCGCCGTGACTGCCTGGAATCCGGTCTTCGACGTCACCCCGGCGACCCTCATCGATGCCATCGTCACCGAGCACGGTGTCGTGCGGCCGCCATTCGGGCCGGGCCTGCGCGCGGCGCCGGCTGGCCGCTGATGGTCGGTCGCGGAATCGGCCCAGGGCAGCGTGGGTTTGTCCTGCTGCGTGGCGCCGGCGTCAGCACCGGTGATGGCCTGGTGCATGGCCCCGTGCATGGCCGGAGCGACGCAGTTCAATTGTGCCGGACCTGGCTCACCGGCGGTCGTGCCCGTCACGCCAGGCTGCGCGCCGAGCCGGTACCGGCGGTTGAAACCGCGGACCGGGCGCCATGAGACGCCTGTTCCGCTTTGCCGTTTCCGGTACCGCCGGATTCCTGGTCGATGCCAGCCTGCTGGCGCTTCTGGTCACGGGCCTGGATCTGAACCCGTATCTGGCCCGGATTCCGTCGTTCCTGTCGGCGGTGACCACCACCTGGCTGATCAACCGCTACTGGACCTTTGCCGATCGCCGCGGCCGACACGCCGCCGGCGCCGAATGGCGGCGCTACCTGCTGGCGATGAGCGGCGGGGCGGCAGTGAACTACGGCGTCTATGCGCTGCTGCTGGCCACGGTGGCTCAGGTGGCGGCCCGGCCGGTCCTGGGCGTGGCTGCGGGCTCGCTGGCGGCGATGGTGGTGAACTTCGCCAGCTCCAGCCGCTGGATCTTTCCGGCGAAATCCCCGTCCTCGGCCGCGGTTGCCACGGCGCCTGCGACGACCGGATCATCGTCTGCGACCGGCACGGTTGGCGTGAGCGCTGAAGCCGCATCGACAGCCAAGGACGCGGCGGACCGACCGCCGCGGAGCAGCTTCGAAACAAGCCGCTGACCAAGCTTCGCGCAGTCGATCCGGACCCTTTGTTGCGCCGCAGCGGCAGGCTCCGGCCGGCCGGCCGGCGAGCCGCTTGTTCCGGTTGTTGCGACGGCGCCTGAAAAGCTATCGATTTGCCGGCCTAAAAACAACGTAATCAAGCACTTGCGCAGACCTTGGCAGGTGCGTTCGGGCGTCTGTCGTGCTATGATGGACGACTTATCCAGTGGCCAACCTGCCTGCCGTCCACAACCCGGGCGGCGGCCATGCTGTTGCCCACGACCCATAGACAAGGAAGCCCGATGGCTGAACACGCCAAGGAAGTCATTCGCGTCAATATCGAAGACGAGATGAGGCAGAGCTACCTGGATTACGCCATGAGCGTGATCGTCGGGCGGGCCCTGCCGGATGTCCGCGATGGCCTGAAGCCGGTGCACCGGCGCGTACTGCACGCGATGCGCGAACTCGGCAACGATTACAACAAGCCGTACAAGAAATCCGCGCGCGTGGTCGGTGACGTGATCGGTAAATACCATCCGCACGGCGACTCGGCTGTCTACGACACCATCGTGCGCATGGCGCAGCCCTGGAGCATGCGCTACGCCCTGGTCGACGGCCAGGGCAACTTCGGTTCGGTCGACGGCGACGCGCCGGCGGCGATGCGTTACACCGAAATCCGGATGTCGAAACTGGCCCACGAGATGATGGCCGACATCGACAAGGAAACCGTCGATTTCGGGCCCAACTACGATGAATCCGAGACCGAGCCGCTGGTGCTGCCCACGCGCGTGCCGGCGCTGCTGGTCAATGGCTCGGCCGGCATCGCGGTCGGCATGGCGACGAACATTCCGCCGCACAACCTGATCGAAATCATCGGCGGCTGCCTGGCCCTGATCGACAACCCCGAGCTCACCATCGATGAGTTGATGGAGTTCATCCCCGGCCCGGATTTCCCCACCGCCGGCATCATCAACGGTGCCGCCGGCATCCGTGCCGCCTACCACACCGGCCGCGGCCGGGTGCAGATGCGCGCCCGCGCCGAAATCGAGGTGGACGACAAGACCGGTCGCGAGACCATCATCGTGCACGAGTTGCCGTATCAGGTGAACAAGGCGCGGCTGATCGAACGCATCGCCGAACTGCATCGGGAAAAGCGCATCGAGGGCATTGCTCCGGATGGCTTGCGCGATGAGTCCGACAAGGACGGCATGCGCATCGTGATCGAGGTTCGGCGCGGTGAGTCGGCCGATGTCCTGCTCAACAACCTGTTCCAGCAGACCGCGCTGCAGAGCGTGTTCGGCATCAACATGGTGGCCCTGGTGCAGGGCCAGCCGCGCCTGCTCAACCTCAAGCAGATGCTCGACGCCTTTGTCCGGCATCGGCGCGAAGTGGTCACCCGGCGCACCGTGTTCGAACTGCGCCGCGCGCGTGCCCGCGCCCATGTCCTGGAAGGGCTGACCGTTGCCCTGGCCAACATCGACGAGATGATCGAGACCATCAAGGCCTCGCAGAATCCGGCCGAGGCGCGCGAACGCCTGCTGGCACGGCGCTGGCAGCCGGGCCTGGTGCAGGCCCTGCTCGGCGAGGCCGGTGCCGATGCCTCGCGGCCGGAAGACCTGCCGGCCGGTGTCGGCATGATCGATGACAGCTACCAGCTTTCCGAAGTGCAGGCGCGCGAGATCCTGGACATGCGCCTGCATCGCCTGACCGGGCTGGAGCAGGAAAAGCTGACCGACGAATACCGCCAGATCCTGGAAACCATCGCCGGCCTGATCCAGATCCTGACCGATCCCGAGCGCCTGCTGGCGGTGATCCGCAGCGAACTGGTCAACATCCGCGAAGAATACGGCGACGAGCGCCGGACCGAGATCCGCGCTTCCCAGGAAGATCTGGAAACGCTGGACCTGATCGCCGAAGAAGACATGGTGGTGACCCTGTCCCATGGCGGCTACATCAAGAGCCAGCCGGTCTCGGCCTACCGCTCGCAGCGGCGGGGCGGCCGCGGCCGCAGCGCGACGGCGACCAAGGAAGAGGATTTCGTCGAGCAGCTATGGATCGCCAACACCCATGACACGCTGCTGACTTTCACCAGCCGCGGCCGGGTGTTCTGGCTGCAGGTGTTCCGTCTGCCGCAGGGCAGTTCCCAGGCCCGCGGCCGGCCGATCGTCAACTTCCTGCCCAACCTGGAAGCCGACGAGAAGATCAATGCCGTGCTGCCGGTGCGTGAGTATCCGGAGGACCGCTACGTGTTCTTCGCCACCGCCGCCGGTGTGGTCAAGAAGACGCCGCTGTCGGCGTTCTCGCGTCCGCGCAGCACCGGCATCTGGGCGATCTACCTGGACGAGGGCGACAGCCTGGTCGACGTTGCCCTGACCGGTGGTGAGGACGACATCATGCTGTTCGGCTCGCACGGCAAATCCGTGCGCTTCGGCGAGGACGGGGTGAGGCCGCTGAGCCGGACCGCTCGCGGCGTGCGTGGCATCCGCCTGCCGGACAACGAACGCGTGGTCTCGATGATCGTGCCAGAGCAGGACGGCGACGACATTGGCGACATCCTGACCGCCACCAGCCATGGCTTCGGCAAGCGCACGCCGCTGGCCGAGTTCCCGCGCAAGGGCCGCGGCACCCAGGGCGTGATCGCGATCCAGACCAGCGACCGCAACGGAGCCCTGGTGCGTGCGGTACAGGTCGACGAAGCGCAGGAGATCATGCTGATTTCCGATCAGGGCACCCTGGTTCGCACCCGCGTGTCCGAGGTCTCACAGGTCGGGCGCAATACCCAGGGCGTGACCTTGATCCGCCTGCCTGAGGCCGAATCGCTGATCGGTGTCGTCTGTGTCGATGCCTTCGAAGAAGACGAGGCTGATGACCAGGCCAGCGCTGATGGCCCGATCGACGCCGACGGCATTGGCGGCAGCGGCGACGACGGCATGGGTGCACCGGACACGGCTGAAAGCAGTGACGCCGATCCCGGCACCGCTGCCGACGGCGGACCCGACACGGTGGACTGAGCTTGGGCTTGATCCTTCCGGCCGCAACTGGCCGGAAGGCTCGTGACGGCACCGAGGTCGTAAAACAAAACGCCCGCTGCATCCGTGCCGCTGGCGTTTTTTTCGGTTGCTGACAGGGCAATGGAAACGTGGCCGCGCCGCTGAACCGACCGACGCAGCGGGGGCGGCTTGCCCTCAGTCGTTGATCGCTTCCAGCATTGCCTGGGCCGAGGAAATACCAAACTCACCCGGCGGCTCGATCGCCAGATGCTTGACCACGCCATCGTCGGCGTACAGGGCAAAGCGCTTGGCCCGCAGGCCCATGCCGAAACCGGTGGCATCCAGTTCCAGACCCAGCGCGCGGGTGAATTCGGCATTGCCGTCGGCCAGCATCCACATGCCTTCGGGCACGTTTTGAGACTTGCCCCAGGCCGCCATCACAAAGGCATCGTTGACCGACAGGCAAGCGACATCGATGCCGCGCGCCTTGAACTGGTCATGGGCCTGGACGAAGCCGGGCAGGTGCTTGGCCGAACAGGTCGGGGTGAAGGCGCCGGGCACGGCGAACAGCACCACCTTGCGGCCGGCAAACACCTCTTGCGTATCCACCGGCTCGATACCATCGCGCAGAAGGTTGAGCCGGGCATGGGGCAGGGTGTGGCCAACGTCGATGCTCATGGTTTACTCCGGTGACAAGGGATGAGTGGGCGTATCCGGGTCGCTGACACTATTTTCTGGATGATGGAAACCGGGTCGCGGGGGCAGGATTTGAATCTGCGAATGGCCGACCAGGCCGGGCGCCGGGTTGCCCCTGTCGCGCCCGCACGGCACCGGTACCCGGCGATGATACTGGCGCACCCATGTCGACGGTGGCTCAGGTCAAGGGCCAGTGAGGCAGTCTCATCGTGTGAGAAGGCCGGGTCCCACACTGGCTTTCGTTTCGCTGACGGTGGCCGCACCGAAAACGCCAGATGCGGCCGAAGCAGGCTCGACATTCCTGCATCCGATCCCGTTGCCGCGGTATGCCGGGCCGTCCAGATCCTTGAAGTGGAGTTGCCATGCCTGCCATCGACATCACCAGCCTGCTGATCGGCCTGCTGCTGGCCCTGGTCATCTTCTCGCCATTGGTCTGGTTGCTGTGCGACCAGGCCGCGCGGCGAGCGGCAGGCAAGGCCGCGGAGCTGGCGGCACGGGACGCGGCGGAAGAGGCGCGGGCCGAGGCCGATGCGCTGGCCGAGCGGCGGTTGGCTCCCGTCGAGGGCCGGCTGGCGCTGGCCAGCCATGAGCTGGAGCACCGCCGCCAGGAACTCGCCCAGGCCAATACGCAACTGGAACGCGCCCGGGCGGATATCGAACGCCTGCGCCAGTCAGGCGAGAAGCTGCTCGGCGAACGGCAGGCGCTGCTGGTGCGCAGCGAGCGCATTCCCGGGCTGGAGAGCGAGCTGCACCGGACACGCGAGGAGAATGCCGGCCTGGCCCGGGAACTGGCCCAGATTCGGACCCGTGCCCAGGAGCAGCAGCGTGCCGCCGCCGACCGGATGCGTGATCTGGAGTCGGCGCGAGAACAGCTCAAGGTCGAGTTCCAGGCCTTGGCCAGCGAGATCCTGGAAGACAAGTCCCGGCGTTTCAGCCAGGCCAACCAGGAGCAGCTCGGGCACTTGCTCAATCCCCTGCGCGAGCAACTTGGCGACTTCCGCCGGGCAGTCAGCGAGGCCTATGAAAAGGAAGGCGGTGCCCGGGTCGAGCTGCGTACCGAACTGCGCCAGTTGATGGCGCTCAACCAGCAACTGGCCGGCGAGGCCAGCAGCCTGACCCGCGCCTTGACCGCCGACAGTCGCAGCCAGGGTTACTGGGGCGAGCTCAAGCTCGAACGCCTGCTGGAGCTGGCCGGGCTGGAGAAGGGCCGCGAATATCTGACCCAGGAAAGCTTCCGCGATGGTGATGGCGACCGCTATCGCCCCGATGCCGTGCTCAAGCTGCCTGGTGGCCGCGACATCATCATCGACGCCAAGGTCAACCTCACCGACTACCAGCGTGCCTGTGCCAGCGAGGAGGGACAGGAGCGCGAACAGCATCTGGGCCGCCACGTCGCCGCCATGCGTCGCCACCTGCAGCAACTGGGCGACAAGGATTACAGCCGTCTGGAGGGCCTGGACTCGCCCGATCTGGTGTTCATGTTCGTGCCGGTGGAGGGCGCCTTCCTCGAGGGTCTGCGTCGCGACGGCTCACTGTATGACGAAGCTTTCCGCCGCCGAATCGTGGCTGTCGGGCCCAGCAATCTGTTGGCCTCGTTGCGGTTGGTGGCACAGATCTGGCGTACCGAGGAACAGAACCGGAACGCACGCCTGATCGCCGAGCGCGCCGGCGCCCTGTACGACAAGTTCGTCGGTTTCATCGATGACATGGGCAAGCTCGGGGACGCCCTGGACCGGGCCCAGCGCCTGCACCAGGCGGCACTGGGCAAGCTGGCCCAGGGCCGGGGCAACCTGGTGCGTCGTGCCGAGCAGCTCAAGGGCCTGGGCGTCAGTCCCGGCAAGCAACTGCCAGCAGCCCTGCTGGGTCTCAGTGACAGTGCGGCTGACCATGCCCCGGACGATGACAACGACGACGCCGACAAGGCGGGCGCGGACGAGCAGGAAGATTGAGGCGGCCGATCACGGCTTTGCCGCCCTGCCGCCGGGCCTGCCGGACGCGGTCATGGGCCAGGATTTTGAGCCAGCCGGGTGACCCCTCCAAGGTCACCCGGCGTCGTGGCCGGTCCGGCTCAGCGCTGGCGCAGTTTGCTGTGGCGATAGCCGTAACAGGCGTAGATCAGCATGCCGATCAGGGTCCAGCCCAGGAACAGCCCCCAGTACTCGCGGAATGGCTGCGAGAACAGGTACAGGCAGGAGGCCACGCCCAGCGGGCAGATGACGATGGCCAGCGGCACCCGGAATGGGCGGTGCACGTCCGGCTTGGTGTAGCGCAGGATCAGCACGCCGGCACAGACGGTGGCGAAGGCCAGCAAGGTGCCCATGGAGACCATTTCGCCGAGCAGGTTGATCGGCAGGAAGCCGGCCAACGTTGCCGCCACGACGCCGACGATGATGGTGCCGATGTAGGGCGTGTGGAACTTGGGATGGACCTTGCCAAACAGCTTCGGCAGCAGGCCGTCGCGGGACATGGTGTAGAAGATGCGCGGCTGGGCCATGAGCATCACCAGGATCACCGAAGACAACCCGGCGATGGCGGCAATCTCGACGAAGGTCTTGAGCCAGAGCAGTTGCGGATGGGCTTCCAGGGCGGTGGCTACCGGACGGTCGGTGCCCAGCAGCGAGAACGGCATCAGGCCGACCAAGGCGGCGCAGACCAGGATGTAGATGATCGTGCACAGCACCAGTGAGCCGAGGATGCCGATCGGCATGTCGCGTTGCGGATTGCGGGCTTCGCCGGCGGCGGTGGAAACGGCATCGAAGCCGATGTAGGCGAAGAACACGATCGAGGCGGCTCGGATCACGCCGTAGGGGCCGTAGTGGTCGCTCTCGGTGGTCGGCGGTACCAGTCCGCCCAGGGCGGCGCCTTCGGGCTGCGCGGCGCAGGTCATGACCAGTTCGCGCAGGCGCTCGGCCTGGATCAGGTAACTCTGCTCGCTCAGGCCCATGGCGGCCGCGGCGCCGGCAATGTCCTGGGGCAGGCTGCCGCCGGCGCCCAGGTTGAAGTTGCCCATGGCTGACAGCGCGGCGTGGCAGGCGTCCAGGTTCTGCGGATCCATGTAGTGGAAGCCCAGGGCCACGAACAGCAGGATGATGGTGACCTTGATCGCGACGATGATCGAGTTGACGAAGGCCGACTGGGTAATGCCGACGTAGCACAGGCCGGTGACGGCGGCGACGATGAACACGGCCGGCAGGTTGATGAGGGCACCGGTGTGCACGAACTCGCCGCCCACGCGGCTGATCGGTGCCCGCGCCAGTACATCCGGCAGGGCCAGGCCCAGGGTGCCCAGGAAGCTGTTGAGGTAGCCGGACCAGCCGACCGCGACGGTCGAGGCGGCGAACAGGTATTCCAGCACCAGACACCAGCCGATGAACCAGGCGACGAACTCGCCCAGGGTCGCATACGAATACGAGTAGGCGCTGCCGGACACCGGCAGCATGGCCGCGAACTCGGCGTAGCACAGGCCGGCGAAAGCGCAGGCGACTCCGGCCAGGATGAAGCTGAGCATGATCGCCGGGCCGGCGTATTCCGCTGCCGCCTGGCCGGTGAGCACGAAGATGCCGGCGCCGATGACCGCGCCGATGCCGAGCATCATCAGCTGCGTGGCAGTCAGGGTTCGTTGCAGGGTGGCTTCGCCTTGCAGGTCGCCCTCGACCGGTTCGCCGGCATCGACACGCGGTGCGGGTTCAATCGGTTTGGTGATGAACAGGTCTTTCCACATGCGCGGCAATCCTCCCGGGATCAAGTCTGATTCTGATGTGCTTTTGAGGTTCGTTGCCGGCATCGGCGACTGCTTTGCTGCCGGGCACGAACCGCTGAAAGCTACGCCAGACCGGCACGCAGGGCAAGCACTGTCGCTGCCGCCAAGGCGTGTGGCGCCAATGCGGCGGCTGCGCGGGGAGGAAGTGCTGCATCGGTACACGCCGGTGCCGGTGTTGGCGCACGGGCCGTTGCCGGCAGCCCCGGGTCAGCGTCCGGGTGCGGCGGGAATCTTTGAGTGTGCTGCGCTGCTCGAGCTGCCGCTGCTGGCGGCAACGCGCTTGTCGCTGGAACCCAGCTCAATCCGAGCCGCGGCAGGCCAAGGTGTTACCGCCCTCAGGCGCGCCCGGCGAACTCGCCGCTGACGGTGTTGACCAGGATCCGCTCGCCGCTGGCGATGTATTCGGGAACCATGATCTCCAGGCCGGTCGACAGGCGCGCCGGCTTCGGCCGTTTGGTGGCGGTGCCGCCTTTCAGTTCCGGGGCGGTTTCGACCACTTCCAGTTCGACGCTGGCCGGAAGCTGCAGGCCCACCGGCTCGCCCTCGATCAACTGCACATGGCAGCCGGTGAGGCCGTCGGTGATGTAGTCCACGGCATCGCCGAGCAGCTCGGCGCCGAGCAGGTACTGGCTGTAGTCCTCGTCGTCCATGAAGACATAGCCGACCTCGTCGCGGTAGGAGTAGCTGGCCTGGCGCCGGCTGAGGTCGACTTCGCGCAACTCGTCGTCGGCGCGCAGGCTCAGGTCCAGCTTCTGTGCGCCGGGAATGCTGTACAGGGTGATCCGGTAGGTGGTGTTGCCGCCGCGCGCGGTGGGCACACTCTTGTCGATCTCGCGTATCTGCCAGACCCGGCCGTCATGCTCGACGACATTGCCGCGCTTGAGTTCGTTCGCTCTCATCGTGTCATCGCCGTTGTCGTTACCGGGTAGCCAGGCGCACGGCGCCATCCAGGCGGATGGTTTCGCCATTCAGATAGGGCGTGGCCAGGATGAAGGCGGCCAGGTCGGCGAATTCTTCGGGCTGGCCCAGGCGCGAGGGGAAGGGGATCGAAGCGGCCAGCGACTGCTGCACGGATTCGGGCATGCCATCGACCATCGGCGTCCAGAAGATGCCCGGGGCGATGGTCATGACGCGGATGCCGAAACGCGCCAGCTCGCGCGCCATCGGCAGGGTCATGGCGACGACGCCGCCCTTGGAGGCGGAGTAGGCAGCCTGGCCAACCTGGCCCTCGTAGGCGGCGACCGACGCGGTATTGATGATCACGCCGCGCTGGCCATGCTCGTCGGGCTCGTTGTGCTGCATCAGGTCGGCGGCGGCCTTGGCGAGGTTGAAACTGCCGACCAGGTTGACATTGATGGTGCGCGAGAACAGCTCCAGCGGCATCACCGCCTCACGGCCAAGCACGCGGCCGGCGCCAATGATGCCGGCACAGTTGATCGCGACGTTGAGGCCGCCCATGGCCTGGCTGGCCTGCTCCAGGACACTGGCCACCGTGTCCTCGCTGGTGACATCGGCAGTGAAGAAACAGGACGCCGGCCCGAGCTCGGCCGTGGCCGCCTGGCCCTTGTCGTTCTGGACATCGAGCAGGGCGACACGAGCGCCGCCGGCGACCAGATGACGGGCCACGGCCAGGCCCAGGCCGGAGGCGCCGCCGGTGATCACGGCCTTGATGGAATTGGCTTGCATGGAGGTTGCCATTGTCAGCAATCGGAGCCGGCCATTGTAGCCGGCGATGGTCGTCGTCGGGCTGCGCGGCGGGGCGGTGAACGCCGTGGCGGGATGGCAGGCGCTGTCAGCGGGCAGGCGCCCGGATCAGCGCTGCCAGTGCCACTGCAGGCCGGCCGCCCAGGTGCGTCCGGGCCCGGGTTCGTAGAAGCGGCCGTTGCCCTCGTTGACGATGACAGCGCCGATATGGTCCTGGTCGAACAGGTTGTCCAGGCGCAGGAAACCGCGCAGGCGCCCCTGCCGAAGCTGCCAGTCGCGCGCCAGTTCAAGATCGGCCAGAACGTGGCCGGCCGCCTGCTCGCTGCCGATGTCATTGACGCTGACATTGCCCAGCGCCGCCAGTTCGGCCGCCGCGGTCCACGGCCCGGCCTGCCATTGCAGGCGGGCATGGGCCTGTTGCCTGGCGGTACCAGGAATGCGCGCGCCGGCCGGCACCGGCGTCGCTGGCACGGTGCAGCCGGCGCCGGTGCAGATCAGGTAGCTGTCGACGAAGCGGGCATCCAGCCAGGTCCAGGCCAGATCGAATTGCCAGTTTTCGGCCAATGGTTGCGACCAGGCCAGTTCCAGGCCCTGGCGACGCGCGGCCCCGACATTGCGGAAGCTGCTGCGGCCACCGACGTTGCGCGCCACAGCCAGCTCATCGTCGGTATCGGCGCGGAACAGGGCGGCGGCCAGGCTTGCGCCCTGGCGGTTGCGCCATTTCAAACCCGCCTCGAAGTGATCGCTGATCGCCGGCCGCAGGTCGAAGGCCAGGCCGGCAGCTCCGTCCAGGCGGTAGGACAGCTCGTTGAAGGTCGGCGTTTCAAACCCGCGACCCGCCGACAGGTACAGCCGCAGCGACTCGGCCGGAGCGAACACCAGGCCGGCCACCGGCGCGGTGTGGCGATAGTGCATCTGGCCGCTGTCGTCGGGATTGGCATCGGTGATGTAGTGGTCGGTGGATTGGAAGCGCACGCGGCTGTGGCGGGCGCCGGCCAATAGCGACCAGCGCGGCGTGAGCTGCCACCAGAGCTGGCTGAACACGTCCTCGTTGCCGACCCGGTTGCGCTCATTGCGTCGCGGCCGGCCGCGCACACCGAGCTCGTCGCCAATGAAATTCTCCAGGCCCTGGCGATGCTGCCGCTGCCGGTCGGCGTTGGCACCCAGGGTGAACTCGGCCGGGCGCCCGGCCAGCTCCCCTTGCCACAGCCAGCGCAAATCCAGGCCGTAGTAATCGTTGTCCAGATCGATGACGCCGCCGGAACTGAGCGGGTTGGCCTGGGCGGAAACAGGCACGGCCAGATACTGCTCGACCTCGCGCTGACCGCCGTGGGCGGCGACACGCAGGCGGTGACCAGCCTGTAATTCGTGGCCGTAGATGGCACCGATCTGTCCCTGCTGCACCGATTTACGCGTGTTGTACTGGTGCGCCACGCTCGTTGCCTGGCGTGGGTTGTCGCGCACCTGGCCGGCATTCAGGCCAAGCGGATCCTGGGCGTCAGGCAGGTCCAGCAGGTTGGCCACCAGGTCCAGCCGCCGGTGCGGTGCCAGGTCCAGGTGCAGCTTCAGGTTTGCCTGGCGCCGTCGGGCGGCGCTGTGGTCGCGGTAACCGTCGCTGTCGAAATGCGACAAGGAAAGGTTGTAGCCGCCACGGTCGTCGCCACCCAGCAGTTGGCTGGCGAGCACGCGGGTGCCGTGGCTGGCGGCGCTGGCCTGGAAACGCCAGGGGTCGCCGGCCTGCCCGTCGGCACTCCACAACTGCAAAACGCCGCCGGAGGAGTTGCCATACAGGGACGAGAACGGCCCGCGCATGAGTTCGATGCGCTCGGCGCCAAAGGTACTGAAATGCGAGATCTGTCCCTGGCCATCAGGCATCGAAGCCGGGATGCCATCGGCATGGATGCGCAGGCCGCGGACGCCGAAAGTAGCCCGGGCACCGAAGCCACGGACCGAAAGCTGGGTGTCCTGGGCATGGTTCTGCCGGTCGCGGGCCAGCAGGCCGGGCAGGCCGGTGAGGACTTCGGACACCACGGCGCCGGTGCGGCTGTGCTCGCCGTCCAGGAACACGGTGTCCAGCGAGGCGGGCAGATCGAAGGCGTCGACAGCGCGCAGCCGGGCGGCTTCGATGACGGTGCGCTCGAGCACCGGGATGGCGGACGGATCGTCGGCAGTTGGCAGATCAGGCGCAGTCGCTGCCAGGCGGTGCTGCCGGCTGCCGTCTGCATCTGGTGGGATGGCCGTGGGCTGGCCGTCGACGCTGGCCGTCTGTTGCCCGCTTGCCGATGTCGAAGTCGAGATTGATGCCGCCAGGGCTGCCGGCGTCAACAGGCTTGCCCAGGCGGTGAACAGGACCGCGAGGCCGGCCAGCACCCGGCCTCTGGACCGATGGCCCGCACCCTGTCGGGTCGGGCCGGGCCCGGGCATTACTTGAAGTGGCTGAGGTCGGCCAGGGGACCTTTCTGGCTGCCGTACCACGCTGCCAGGTCCTTGATGTCCTGCTCGCTCAGCGGCGCCGCGAAGCCGCGCATCACCACGTCTTCGCGCTCGCCGGTCTTGTAGGCGCGCATCGCGTGCGCCAGGTAATCGGGGAACTGGCCGGCCAGGATCGGATACATGTCCATGCCGATGCCGTTGCCATCAACACCGTGGCAAGCCTGGCAAATGGCCGACTTCTCGCGGCCGCGCTCGGCATTGCCGGCGTCCACGGGCGCTGCGGAGAACAGGGCGGCGGGCAACAGCAACGCCAGCATCAGGTGTTTCATTGCGCCTCCTGCGTGCGCAGATCGGCCAGGTAGGTGGCGATCTGCTCGATCTCGGAATCGGTCAAGCCTTCACCCTGGGCGCGCATGGTCGGGTGCTTGCGCAGGCCGTTCTTGTATGCGTTCAGGGCGATCACCAGGTATTCCTTGTTCTGCCCGGCGACCAGCGGCACTTTGTAGTTGGGATAGGCATTCTTGTAGCCGGTGACGCCGTGGCAGCCGGTGCAGGTGTAGGTCAGTTGGCGACCGGCATCAATGTCGACGGCCATCGCCGGCACGGCTGCAAGGGCCGCGATGGCGGCAAAAATGAACGACTTTGGATTCATGCTTCCGTCGATCCAGGGCGGGGAACGAAGCCGGAAGTATAGCCGCGCCGCGGCTGCTGCCCAAGCCCATTGCGCAGGGGTCGCCGGCCGGGTGTGGACGGTACGTCGCTGGCACCGCGTTCGCCGGCTCGCTGCGGTCGCGCTGGCCGGGCGGTGATATGCTGTCGTGCTGCATCCGACGCCATGCCGGCGCTCGGCTGCGGCACTACCAACATCAAGCCTTGACGATAAAGGAGCTGGACTATGGGCAGAGGTGACAAGCGGACACGTCGTGGCAAAATCTATACCGGCAGCTACGGCAATTCCCGGCCACACACCAAGAAAGCGGCAGCCAAGAAGGCCGCGGGCGGCACAGCCGCACGGGCCGGCAAACGGTCCTGAGGCAGGCTTGGCCGGGCAGGTCAGGGCCAACGCAAGTCATGGCTAAAGTGACGGCCTGATCGGTCCGGCCGGTGTCCTGATGTGGATGCCGGCCATGATTGCAGGGCGGTGATTCCTGCAGCGCGGAAAAACGCCCACGAGCGGGGCCTCGGTCCCGCTTTCCTGCAGCGTTGATCGCGTTGCTGCCGGCAGGTCGGCCGGCCCGGGGAGAACGCCCTTACTGCGTATCGATCTCGGCGCCAGCGACGAACACGCGCGGCCTTGGATAGGCGCCGATCCAGTAGGCCAGGGCGGCCGGCTGGTCCAGATTCCAGAGCAGAAAGTCGGCCCGTTGGCCAGCAACCAGGCGGCCGCGTTCTGCCTCCAGGCCCAGCGCCCGGGCTGCGGCCACGGTGGCGCCGCGCAGCACTTCTTCGGGCGTCAGACGAAACAGCGTGCAAGCCATGTTCATCGCCAGACGGATCGAAGGCAGCGGTGAGGTGCCCGGATTGAGATCAGTGGCTACCGCCATCGGCACGCCGGCCTGACGCAGGCCGGCCACCGGCGGCGGCCGGGTATCACGCAAGGCATAGAAGGCGCCGGGCAGGAGCACGGCGACGGTGCCATTGGCGGCCATGGTCTGGATGCCGTCCGCGCTCAACCATTCCAGATGGTCGGCTGACAGGCCGCGGTAGCCGGCGGTCAGGGCGGCGCCGTCCAGGTTGCTGAGTTGCTCGGCATGGAGTTTGACCGGCAGACCCAGTTCCCCGGCCCGGTCAAAGCAGCGCCTGACCTCGTCGGGGCTGAAGCCGATGCCCTCGCAGAAGGCATCGACGGCATCGACCAGGCCTTCATCGGCCAGTCGCGGCAGCCAATCGTCGCAGACCACGCTGACGTAGTCGGCACGGCGGTTGCTGAACTCCGGCGGCAAGGCATGCAGGCCCAGGAAGGTGGTGCGCACGCGGATGCCCAGGTCGGCGCCGATGCGCCGGGCCACGCGCAGCATGCGCCGCTCGCTGGCCAGGTCCAGGCCGTAACCGGATTTGATCTCGATGCAGGTCACGCCCTCGGCGAGCAGGGCACGCGCACGGGGCAGGCTGGCGGCCAGCAGCTCGTCCTCGCTGGCCTGACGCGTTGCCCGCACCGTGGACATGATGCCGCCGCCGGCGCGGGCGATGGCTTCGTAGCTGGCGCCCTGCAGGCGCTGCTCGAACTCGCCGGCGCGATCGCCGGCAAAAACCAGATGGGTATGGCAATCGGTGAACGCCGGCGTCACCAGCGTACCTTCGCCGTGGATGATCTGGCGGGCCAGTTGTCCGGCCGGCGCCGGTAACGTGTTGGCCGGGCCGGCCCAGGCGATCTTGCCCTCGTGCCAGGCCAGTGCGCCGTCGGCGATCAAGCCATAGCCGGCATCGTCGGCGAAGGTCGCCAGTCGGACATCGAGCAGCAATCCATCCCACAGACCTTGCTGCGGCGGTGAACAGGCGCGTGCATCGGGCGTGGGATCAGGCATCGGAATCACCTCGGGTTGCGGAGTTGCGAAAGCCTGGTTTGGTGCTGGAGCCCGGGCGTCGGTGGCAGGTAGCGTCCGGGAGGCGTTGATGGCTGGCACGCGGCAACCGATCCGGCCTCAACCGCCGGATCCGGACCTGGCTGCCAGCTCGTCCAGTCGCTGGCGCAGGTCGGCTACTTCGGCTTCCAGCACCGCGACGCGTGCAGCCAGTTCGCCACCACCGCCATCGTCCGCCATCGGCTGGGACGACGCTGCGATCCGTTCGGCGGCGGCCTGGGCATGGACAGGGCCGCACAGCAGGTGCAGATAACGATCCTCGCGTTGGCCGCTGGCGCGTGGCAGGCGCTTTACCAGGGCGGGCTGGCGGGATTCCAGGCGCTCCAGAACCTGCCGCACCTCCTCGGTACTGCCATAGCGGTGCAGGCGCTCGCTGCGGGTGAGCAGTTCAGCGGCCGTCTGCGGGCCGCGCAGCACCAGCAAGGCCAGCAGGTAGCGCTGGTCGGGGCTGATGGCATAGACATCGTCGGTGCGGTGGTCATAGCGCTGCACGCGCGCGCCATGGATGGCGCGCACGAGTTTTTCGTTCTCCAGCGTGCGCAAGGCATGGCCGACCTGGCCCGGCTCCAGGGCCATGACCGGATCGCGGGCGGTCTTCTGGTTGCAGGCCACCTGGACCGCGTTGGCGGTCAGCGGGTACTGCTCGGGCGTGGTTGCTTCCTTCTCGATCAGGCAGGCCAGCACGCGGGCCTGGGCCGGATCGAGCAGCACCGGCAGGCCGGTGCTGTCGCTGCTGTGGCTGGTGTTGGCAACGTCGGTTTCGGTCATCGGGTACTCACTGTTGTGCAAGCTGGCGCAGGACGTAATGCAACAGGCCACCGTGGCGGAAGTACTCGATCTCCTTGGGCGTCAGCAGCAGCACATCGACGCTGAACTCGCGGCTGCTGCCGTCCCTGCCGTGGGCGCGCACGGTGGCGGTCTTGGAACGGCCGTCGTCCAGGCCGGTGATGTCGAAGGTCTCGGTGCCGTCCAGGCCGTGCGTCTGTGCGTTCTCGCCATCCTTGAACTGCAGCGGCAGTACGCCCATGCCGACCAGGTTGGAGCGGTGGATGCGCTCGAAGCTGGCCGCGATCACCGCCTTCACGCCCATCAGGTTGGTGCCCTTGGCGGCCCAGTCGCGCGAGGATCCGGTGCCGTACTCGTGGCCGGCGAAGATCACCAGCGGCACGCCGTTGGCCTTGTACTTCATCGCCGCGTCGTAGATCGACATCTTCTCCGGCTGGCTTTGATCGGTGCCCTGGGCGCCGAAATAAAGCGTGTTGCCGCCTTCCTCACCGTCGAAGAACAGGTTCTTGATGCGGATGTTGGCGAACGTGCCGCGCACCATCACGTCGTCGTTGCCGCGGCGCGAGCCGTAGCTGTTGAAGTCCGCCGGCAGGACGCCGCGCGACTGCAGGAAGCGCCCGGCCGGCGAGTCGGCCTGGATCGCGCCTGCCGGCGAGATGTGATCGGTGGTGATGGAGTCACCGAACAGGCCCAGCACGCGCGCGCCGCGGACATCCTCGATGCCGCCGACCTGCATGGTCATGCCTTCGAAGTAGGGCGGGTTCTTGATATAGGTGGATTCCTCGCTCCACGCGTACAGCTCGCTGTCGGGTGCGTCCATGGCGTTCCAGCGGCTGTCGCCCTTGAACACGTCAGCGTAATTTTGCTTGAACAGTTCGGGGCCCACGGTGGCAGCGATGGTGTCACCGATCTCCTTGTTGCTCGGCCAGATGTCGCGCAGGTAGACATCGTTGCCGTCGCGATCGGTGCCCAGCGGCTCGCTGGTCAGGTCGATGTCCACCGTGCCGGCGATCGAGTAGGCGACCACCAGCGGCGGCGAGGCCAGGTAGTTCATCTTCACCTCGGGGTGGATGCGGCCTTCGAAGTTGCGGTTGCCCGACAGCACCGAGGCCACCGCCAGATCGTTCTCGGCGATGCCCCTGGACACCGCCTCCAGCAGCGGGCCGGAGTTGCCGATGCAGGTGGTGCAGCCATAGCCGACCAGGTAGAAGCCCATCTTCTCCAGCTCGTCCATCAGCCCGGCTTTTTTCAGGTAGTCGGTGACCACCAGCGAACCGGGCGCCAGCGAGGTCTTCACCCACGGCGCCGGCTTGAGCCCCTTGGCGGCCGCGTTGCGCGCCACCAGGCCGGCGCCGATCATCACCGCCGGGTTGGAGGTGTTGGTGCAGGAGGTGATGGCCGCAATCACCACCGAGCCGTCCTGGATCTGGTGCTTGCAGTCGTCGACACAGATGGTGGACACCGGCTTGGCCGCCAGGTGATCGGCCTGCGGCTGGTCGCCGCCGTCCTTCTCGAAGCGGTTGATCTGGCGGTCGCGTTCGGCCTCACGGCGCGAGACCAGCGGCCCGACGTTGTCGTGGAAATTCTGCTTCACGTCTTCCAGCAGCACCCGGTCCTGCGGACGACGCGGGCCGGCCATGGACGGCTTCACCGTGGCCATGTCCAGGGTCAGCACCGAGGAGTACTGCGCTTCCGGCGCGCCGGGTTCGTGCCACATGCCCTGCGCCTTGGCATAGGCCTCGACCAGGGCGATGTGTTCTTCGCTACGGCCGGACAGGCGCAGGTAGCGGATCGCTTCGACGTCGATCGGGAAGATGCCACAGGTGGCGCCGTACTCGGGCGACATGTTGCCGATGGTGGCGCGGTCGGCCAACGGCAGGTGCTGCAGGCCTTCGCCGAAGAACTCGACGAACTTGCCGACCACGCCATGGCTGCGCAGCATCTGGGTGACGGTCAGCACCAGGTCGGTGGCGGTGGCGCCCTCGGGCATCTGGCCGGTGAGCTTGAAGCCGACCACCTGCGGGATCAGCATCGACGAGGGCTGGCCGAGCATCGCCGCTTCGGCCTCGATACCGCCCACGCCCCAGCCAAGCACGCCGATGCCGTTGATCATGGTGGTGTGCGAGTCGGTGCCGAACACGGTATCAGGCAGCGCCCACAGCTTGCCGTCGATCTGACGTTCGAACACGACGCGTGCCAGGTGCTCCAGGTTCACCTGGTGCACGATGCCGGTATTGGGCGGTACCACCTTGAAATCCTGGAACGCGTTCTGGCCCCAGCGCAGGAAGCCGTAGCGTTCCTTGTTGCGCTCGAATTCGATGCGGCCGTTGATGTCCAGCGCCTCGGTGCGACCGAACGCGTCGACCTGCACCGAGTGGTCGATGACCAGTTCCGACGGGATCTGCGGGTTGATCTGCTCGGGCCGGCCACCCAGTTTGACCACCGCGTCGCGCATCGCCGCCAGGTCGACCACGCAGGGCACGCCGGTGAAGTCCTGCAGCACCACGCGGGCGGGCATGAAGGCGATTTCCGTGTCCGGCTCGGCCTTCGGATCCCAGCTTGCAAGCGCCTGGATGTGACCCGGCAGCACACTGACGCCGTCTTCGTGCCGGAGCAGGTTCTCCAGCAGGATCTTCAGGGAAAAGGGCAGCCGGGCGATATCAAAGCGCTCGCCGAGCCTGGGCAGGCTGGCGTAGGTATAGGTCTTGCCGTTGACCTGGAACGTGGCGTGGGTGGCGAATGAATCGGCCATGGGGGACCTCCTGTGGCGAATACGTGGCGCGGGGCGGTGGTTCGTGGCGTTGCACTCAACAGTGTACGGCGTTCCCGTTCAGCATCGGTGACGGCTGCGCTGGCTGCGGGCCGGCAAACGGGTATGCGGGCATCAGTATGCACGAACAAGTATGTATAATGCCCGCATACCCAACGTGCCCGTGGAGAGCGCCAATGGAAGCCACTGTTGCCGAACGCGGCCAGATCACCCTGCCCAAGGCGGTGCGTGACGCACTGGGCCTGACCAAGGGCACCACCTTGAAGGTCGAGCTCGAAGGCGGGCGGATCATCCTGCGCAAGAACGTCGACGACGCCGTTTCGCGCGCGCGCGGGCGTTTCAAGCTGCCGCAGGGTGTGAGCACCGACGATGTGATGCGCGAGTTGCGCGGCCGCGCGCCGGGCGATCCGGTGGATCCCTGAGCGCATGATCGCGATCGATTCCTCCGTCTTGATCGACCTGCTGGGCGACGACCCGGCCATGGCCGACGCCGCCGAACAGTGCGTGCGCGATGCGCTTGCCCAGGGTCCGGTGGTGCTGTGCGACGTGGTGGTGAGCGAGATCACCGCCGGCCTGGGCCACGGCGCCGACATCATGGACGTGGTCGAGGACATGGGCATGCACTACCTGTCGGTCGAGCGCCGCTCGGCGATCCGCGCCGGCGAGATGCAACGCCGCTTCAACCAGCGGCGCCGGACAGGTGGCCCGACCGCGCCAGTCACCCCGCGCACCGTGCCCGACTTCATCGTCGGAGCCCACGCAATGCTCCAGTGCAGCGCGCTGATCACCCGCGATGCCGGCTTCTTTCGTGATTACTTCAAGGGCCTGAAGATCATCGTGCCCAAGGCCGCCGGCTGATCCCGCGGTCCGCTTCCTTGCCTTCTTTCCTTCCCCATACTCCGGAGGCCTCATGCTGGAAACCTACCGTCAACATGCCGCCGAACGTGAAGCGCTCGGCATCCCGCCGCTGCCGCTGGATCCGCAGCAGACCGCCGACGTCATCGAGCTGTTGAAGGCTCCGCCGGCCGGCGAGGAACAGTTCCTGCTCGACCTGCTCACCCACCGGGTGCCGGCCGGCGTCGACGAGGCGGCCAAGGTCAAGGCCTCGTACCTGGCCGCGCTGGCCTTCGGCACCGAGAACAACGCGCTGATCAGCCGCGAGCGCGCCACCGAACTGCTGGGCACCATGCTCGGCGGCTACAACGTCTCGCCGCTGATCGACCTGCTGGACAATGACGCCCTGGGCGCCATCGCCGCCGACGGCCTGAAGAAGACCCTGCTGGTGTTCGACGCCTTCCACGACGTGGAAGAGAAGGCCAAGGCCGGCAATGCCAACGCCCGTGCCGTGATGCAGAGCTGGGCCGACGCCGAATGGTTCACCGACCGGCCGGAAGTGCCCGAGTCGATGACCATCACCGTGTTCAAGGTGCCCGGCGAGACCAACACCGACGACCTGTCGCCGGCACCTGACGCCACCACCCGTCCCGACATCCCGATGCACGCGCTGGCGATGCTGAAGAACCAGCGTCCCGACGCGCCGTTCGTGCCGGAAGAGGACGGCAAGCGCGGTCCGATCCAGGCCATCGCCGACCTCAAGGCCAAGGGCCATCTGGTTGCCTACGTCGGCGACGTGGTCGGCACCGGCTCCAGCCGCAAGTCGGCCACCAACTCCGTGCTGTGGTGGACCGGCGACGACATTCCGTATGTGCCCAACAAGCGTGCCGGCGGCGTCTGCCTGGGCGGCAAGATCGCGCCGATCTTCTACAACACCATGGAAGACGCCGGCGCGCTGCCGATCGAGCTGGACGTATCGCAGATGGAGCACGGCGACGTGGTCGAGCTGCGTCCGTACGAGGGCAAGGCGATCAAGGACGGCGAGGTGATCGCCGAGTTCGAGCTCAAGTCCGACGTGCTGTTCGACGAGGTCCGCGCCGGCGGGCGCATCCCGCTGATCATCGGCCGCGGCCTGACCGCGCGTGCCCGCGAGTCGCTGGGCCTCACCGCCACGGATCTGTTCCGCCAGTCGGCGGTACCGGCCGACACCGGCAAGGGCTTTACGCTTGCGCAGAAGATGGTCGGCCGCGCCTGTGGCCTTCCGGAGGGGCAGGGCGTGCGCCCGGGTACCTACTGCGAGCCGAAGATGACCACCGTGGGCTCGCAGGACACCACCGGCCCGATGACCCGCGACGAGCTCAAGGACCTGGCCTGCCTGGGCTTCAGCTCGGACCTGGTGATGCAGTCGTTCTGCCACACCGCCGCCTACCCCAAGCCGGTGGACGTGAAGACCCACCACACCCTGCCGGAGTTCATCTCCACCCGCGGCGGCGTGTCCTTGCGCGTGGGCGACGGCATCATCCACTCCTGGCTCAACCGCATGCTGCTGCCCGACACCGTCGGCACCGGCGGCGACAGCCACACCCGCTTCCCGATCGGCATTTCGTTCCCGGCCGGCTCCGGCCTGGTAGCCTTCGCCGCCGCCACCGGCGTGATGCCGCTGGACATGCCCGAATCGGTGCTGGTGCGCTTCAAGGGCAAGCTGCAGCCGGGCGTGACCCTGCGCGACCTGGTGCACGCGATTCCGCTCTACGCGATCAAGGCGGGGCTGCTGACGGTCGCCAAACAGGGCAAGAAGAACATCTTCTCCGGCCGCATCCTCGAGATCGAGGGCCTGCCTGACCTGAAGATCGAGCAGGCCTTCGAACTGGCCGACGCCTCGGCCGAGCGCTCCGCCGCCGCCTGCACCGTGCGCCTGGACAAGGCGCCGATCATCGAATACCTCACCAGCAACATCACGCTGCTGAAGTGGATGATCGCCCAGGGCTACGCCGACGCCCGCACCATCCAGCGCCGGATCGACAAGATGGAACAGTGGCTGGCCGACCCGCAGCTCCTGGAGCCCGACGCCGACGCCGAGTACGCCGCGGTGATCGAGATCGACCTGGCCGAGATCGTCGAGCCGATCGTGTGCTGCCCCAACGACCCGGACGATGCCAAGACCCTGTCCGACGTGGCCGGCGACAAGATCGACGAAGTCTTCATCGGCTCGTGCATGACCAACATCGGCCACTTCCGCGCCGCCGCCAAGCTGCTGGAAGGCAAGCGCGACATCCCCACGCGCCTGTGGGTCGCGCCGCCGACCAAGATGGACGCCGCCGAGCTGACCAAGGAAGGCCACTACGGCACCTTCGGCGCCGCGGGTGCGCGGTTGGAGATGCCAGGCTGCTCGCTGTGCATGGGCAACCAGGCCCAGGTCCGCGAGGGCGCCACGGTCATGTCCACCTCGACCCGCAACTTCCCCAACCGCCTGGGCCGCGGTGCCAACGTCTACCTGGGCTCGGCCGAGCTGGCCGCGATCTGCTCACGCCTGGGCCGGATCCCGACCCGTGAGGAGTATCTGGTCGATGTCGGCGTGATCGACGGGCACGGCGCGGAGATCTACCGCTACATGAATTTCGACCAGATCCAGGAGTACCGCACGGCGGCGACCGAACTCGAGCCAGCTTGACCGACCGCATGGATGCGGCGGGGCCGGAAGGTCCCGCCGCTGGCCATCGATTGGCTTCGGCTCCGCGACAGAATGTTCGGCAGGAGGAGGCCGCGGTCACGCATATGAACTAATGACTGCGAACCGCTGAAATGGCATGAGTGCCCGCGCCAGCTGCACGCCGGCATGGCAACCATGCGCGACAGAACCCGGCCCTGAGGCGATCAGCCCACGCTGATTCCTCAATGGTCTGTTTCAGCCCGTCTGCCACAGCCCGGAATCCGGGCATGACGAAACGCCGGACCAGAATGATCTGCCGGAGCGGACAGCACGGTTGCGGCGGCGTGTTCCGGCCGGAAGGCCGGCAGGCCGCGTGCGCTTACTTCATGCGATAGGTGATACGACCCTTGCTAAGGTCGTAGGGCGTCATCTCGACTTTGACCCGGTCGCCAGTGAGGATGCGGATGTAATGCTTGCGCATCCGTCCGGAGATGTGGGCGGTGATGACGTGGCCGTTTTCAAGCTTGACGCGGAAAACGGTGTTGGGCAGGGTTTCAAGAACCGTGCCTTCCATTTCTATCTGGTCGTCTTTCGACATCCGGTGGTTTCATTCCAGTGAGGGAGGGTTAAGGGATCAAGTTTGCCACGTCGAGGCCTGTCAAGGCAAAGGCGATGCGATGGCCTGTCCGGCCGGTGACTGGCAACAGCCCGCCTGAGCGACGCCCACAAGCCAGCCCCACAGGCCCGTCCATGACCCAAACCGGGCCAAACTGGCCGATTCTGTCGGGCGCCAGCAGCGTCTCGGCCGGATTTACAGCTTCGAGATCAGCGACTCCTCAAGCACCGTCCGGCGCCAGCCTTCCAGTTCCTCGGGCCACTGGCCGGTTTCGGCCAAAGCCTCGATCGCCCGGCGCGGACAGAGTAGGCCGGGCGGCAGGTCCAGGCGTTCGGCCTGGGCCTGGACCTGCGCACGCAGGCGTTTGCCGACGGCGCGCACGGCCGGATCGCGGGGGTCGGTGATCGCTTCGGTGGCCTGGATCTCGGCGTCGGTCAGTGGCTTGGCCAGCAGATTCAGCAGCGGCTGCAGGGCGCGCCGGCGGCCGGGAGCACCGGCATCCAGACGTGCCACCAGGCGGGCGCCGCTATGGGCCGGATCCATGGCGGCCGTGGCCAGGGTCTCGTCGTCGATCACCCAGCGCCGGGGCAGGTCGCGCTCGCGCGCGGCTTGTTCGCGCCACAGCAGCATCCGCCGAAGCTGCGCCTGTGCCGCCAACGGCCAGCGCCAGGCATTGCGGAAACTGCGCTGCGGCTGGAGATCGGGTTCGGCCTGCCAGCCGGCCTGCGCCAGGCGCCGGCAATCTTCACGGTGCCAGTCGCGGTAGCCGCGCTCGCTCAGACGGGCGTCCAGGGCAGCGTGCAGGGCGTCCAGATAGCGGACATCGTCCAGGGCGTAGTCGATCTGGCGCGCCGACAGCGGCCGTGCCAACCAGTTCGAACGGGTTTCCTGCTTGTCCAGCAGGGTGCCGGTCAACTCGTGCACCAGGCCCTGGTAGCCGATGCCAGGACCGAGACCGGCAAAGGCGGCGGCGATCTGGGTGTCGTACAGGCCGAGCATCGGCGCCGGCTGCAGCGGCCGCAGCGCGGTCAGGTCCTCGCTGGCGCTGTGCATGAGGATGGTGCGGGCAGGATCGGACAGGGCCGCGCCCAGCACCGTCGCATCCGGGCATTGCAACGGATCGATCAGCACGGCGGTATCGCCCGCCGATAGCTGGACCAGGGCCAGCTTTGGCCAGAAAGTACGCTCGCGCACGAATTCGGTGTCCAGCGCCAGAACCGGGCCGGCGCTGTCCAACCAGTGCGATTGCGCCTGCGGCTGGTTGAGCCAGAGAGCGTCCCCGACAGGTGCGGCTGCCGCGTGCGGCGGTTGATTGGGTACCATGCGAACGATGCGATCCTGGAAAGCTGTGAGCTGCGCATGATACGCCGAGTGATTTCGGTGCTGATCGGACTGGCCGGTGCCGCGCTCCTGCACGCCTGGTGGCAGAGCGGGCACGAAGCGCCGGTGACGCCCCTGGCGACGCCGGGTACGGTGTTGATCGAAGCCGGGCTGGATGGTGACGACGGTGATGGCCTGGCCTCCGCGGCCGACGGCAAGCCGACGACAGCGGCCGGCGATCAGGCCGATGCCGCCGCCAGCGTCATTGACGATGGCAGCGAAGCGGCCGAGGCGGCCGAAGCCGCCGAAGCCGCTGCGGCAGCCGCTGCCGACGTCGCCTGGGCGCCGACGCCCGTGCCCTTCGACGAGACTGACCGCACGGCCGTGCTGGTGCTGCTGCAGCGCGCCGATGCCGCGCTGGCGGCGGGCAACCTGCATGAGCCGGCCGGTGCCAGCGCCATCGACCTGTACACCTCCGTTCTCGCCGCCGCGCCCGAGAACTCGCGCGCCAAGACCGGTCGCGAGCGGGTCCTGGATAGCATCGGCCAGCGCATCGAGGCGGCGCTGGCAGCCGGCGACTACCCGGCAGCCGCCCAGGACTTCCCCGTGCTGCAGGCGCTGCGCGCGGACATGCCAGCCACGATCCGCATCGAAGAACGATTGACGCAGGCGGAGCCATTGCGGCTGGCCCTGCAGCGCGCCCGACGGGCTCTGGAGCGCAATCGCCTGGACCAGGGTCCGCGCAATGCCCTGCAGTACCTGGAGCAGGTGCGGGCCGAGGAAGCCGACAACCAGACTGCGCTGGAGCTGCGTTTGCGGCTGCAGCGTCGATTGATCGAGATGGCGCTCGGGCAAGGCCAGGATGGCGATTTCGAGCAGGCCAATGCCTTGGTGGCGCGGGCCCGGGCAGTCGCGCCCGACCAACTCCAGGTGCTGACCGAGGCCACCTCGGTGCTGGCCGGACAGCGCGGCGAGGCGGCGGCCGCCCGGCTCAGCCAGGCACATCAGCATCTGGATGCCGGCGCTGCCGACGCCGCCGAAGCCGTGCTCGAACAGGCGCTGGCGATCAGTGCCGAGGCAGTCGGTGCCGGATTGGTCCGCGAGCGCATCCGAAATCTGCGCCTGTATGGCGGCTATGGCGAGGGCGAACGTTTCCGTGATGCCCTGGCCAGCGGTGACAGCGGTCCGCGCATGGTGGTAATTCCGGTCGGCAGCTTCCTGATGGGCTCGCCCGACCGGGAATCGGGCCGCCGCAGCAATGAAGGCCCGCAGTTCCGGGTCCGTTTCGATCATGGCTTTGCCCTGGCCGAAACCGAAATCACCGTCGCCCAGTACCGGCGCTTCGTCGAGGCCACCAACCACCGCAGCCACGCCGAACGCCAGCGCCGATCGACCATCTACGATGAACGCTCGGGCAGCATGCGCGAGGTTCGCGGCATCAACTGGCGCCACAACGAGGCCGGCGACCCGGCCGGCGACGACAATCCAGTGGTGCACCTGGCCTGGGCCGATGCCGCCGCCTACGCCGCCTGGCTGGCGCAGGAAACCGGCCAGCCCTACCGGCTGCCGTCCGAGGCCGAATTCGAATACGCGCTGCGCGCCGGCAGCAGCAGCCGCTATCCCTGGGGTGACGGGGCACCACCGCGGCCACTGGCCAATGTCTCCAGCCAGGGCGATGCCTCGCCATCGAACCGGACCTGGACCAATGCCTTCCCAGGCGACAGTGACGGCTGGTTCGGCATCGCCCCGGTGGGCAGTTTCCCGCGCAATGAATTCGGCCTGCACGACCTGGCCGGCAACGTCTCCGAATGGGTCGAGGACTGCTGGCACAGCAGCTATCTGCGCGCGCCCAGCGATGGCAGCGCCTGGGTCAATCCCGGCTGCGGCCGGCGCGTGGTGCGCGGCGCTTCCTGGGCCAGCGGGCCCGAGCAGGTGCGTTCGGCCTACCGGCTCAATGTCGCCGCCGATACCACCAATCCGCGCATCGGCTTCCGGGTCGCGCGCGGTCTTTGAAAGCGGGCGGTACGCTCGTCCCTGCCCGGGCAAAACGCCAGCGGTGATGGTTCAGGCAACCATACGCTGACTGCCGGACACGAACCGAGCGCAGGCCGCGTTGCCGGCGTGATTGCGGGACCATCGACGGCATCGAAATTTCCCCGCCCGCTGGCGTATCCTGCAGCGGTCAACGGCAGCGGAGAAGACCATGAATCGTTTGCGGATGGGAGGCGGTCGCGGTGGTTTGCGCTGGTGGCCGATCCTGCTGTTTGTGCTCTATCTGGGCTACTACTGGGTCAGCAATCGCGCCGAGGTGCCGCTGACCGGACGCAGCCAACTGGTTGATATGAGCCAGGAGCAGGAGCTGGCCCTGGGCTTGCAGTCCTACCAGCAAATCCTGTCCCAGGTGCGTCTGGCAAACGACGGCCGCGCCGATCAGGTGCGCGCCATCGGACAACGCCTGGTGCAGGCGGCGCAGGTGCAGTTGCCGGATGTGGCCTGGCAGCATTTCCAGTGGCAGTTCAATCTGGTTGAAGACAATCAGGCCAATGCTTTCTGCCTGCCGGGCGGCAAGGTGGCGGTGTACACCGGCATCCTTCCGATCACCGCCAACCAGGACGGCCTGGCCGTGGTCATGGGCCATGAGATCGCCCATGCCATTGCCCGCCATGGCGCCGAACGCATGGCGCACCAGCGCCTGGTGCAGATGGGCAGCATGGCGGCCGGCATGTCCGTGGGCGAGATGGACCCGGCGACCCAGCGCACGGTGATGGCGGCGATTGGCGCCGGCGCCCAGTACGGCGTGCTGTTGCCGTTTTCGCGCGATCACGAGAGCGAGGCCGACCATATCGGCCTGATGATCGCTGCCCGCGCCTGCTTCGATCCGCGCGAGGCGCCGAAACTGTGGCAACGCATGGCCGCGGCTGCCGGCGGCAGCCAGTCGTCCGAATTCATGTCCACCCATCCCAGCCATGACACTCGCATCAACCGGCTCAACGATCTGATGCCGCAGGCGCTGGCCATCTACCAGCAACATTGCCGCTGACCGTTGCCGGCCGATAGTGGCTGATGCGTGGCTGATGCGTGGCTGATACGGATGCAGCCCGGCCGGGCTGCAGGTGGCTAGAATACGGCGGGTGCCGCCATGGCCGTGGGCTGCCAGCAGATGCACGCAGATCCAGCCCAAAGCGTTGGCAGCAGGTCGCCAGCGCGGCCTTGCAGTGGCGGCACCGACGATGCCCGGGTGATGGAACTGGTAGACATACCGGACTTAAAATCCGGAGCCGCAAGGCGTGCGGGTTCGACTCCCGCCCCGGGTACCAGTGGTCAATGGCTCGGCCTTGGTCGGCCAGGCTTGATCGCTCAAACAGGCCGGGTCCGGCCGACACGCAGATGCGCCAGCCGGACCGGCATCATTCTTGCGCTCAGTCCTGTGTAGCGTCGGCCGTTTCCGCGGCAGTTTCCGGATACAGCGTGTGCCACCACTGCGGCTGGTCTTTCAGGTGGAAGTCGTACCAGGCCAGGATGGTGTCCCACCAGCGGTAGCGCTTTTCCCGATCCAGGATGTGGTGGTCCTCGCCCGGCACTTCGACCAGTTCGACCTCGCGCCCGAGCAGTTTCAGGGCGGTGTACATGGTGTGGCTTTCGCCCGGCGGCACGTTGGTGTCGGCATCGCCGGTGAGCAGCAGCAGCGGCGTGGTGATGCGGTCGGCGTTGTAGACCGGGCTGTGGTCGACGTACAGCTCGCGGTTGTTCCAGGGGAAGCTGCCGCGGCTGGCGATGCCGCTGTAGCCGTAGCCCCACCAGCCCTGGCCCCAGTAGCCGCTGAGGTTGCTGATGCCCGCGTGCGAGATCGAGGCGGCGAACTGGTCGCTGAGGGTGGCCAGATACATGGTCATGAAGCCGCCATAGCTGGCACCGATGTTGCCCACGCGTTCGGGATCGACGAAGGAATGCGCGGCCAGGAAGGCGCGGCTGCCGTCGATGATGTCGTCGGCGGCATGTCGGCCCCAGGCATTGACGTGCAGGGCCGAGGCTTCCTGGCCGTAGCCGACGGTGCCGCGCGGCTGCAGCACGTAGATGACGTAGCCGTTGGCCGCCCACAGATGGAACGGGTAGCGGCCGGTGAACTGCCGGTTCACCGGCGTGGTGCCGCCGTAGTAATAGACGATCAACGGATAGCGCTTGCCCGGATCAAAATCAGGCGGCAGGTAGTAGCGGCCGTCGATCTCATCACCGTGACGGTTGTCGAAGCGCCAGTCGCGGACCTCGCCCAAGCGGGTCTGGCGATAGTCGGTCTGCGCGCTGTCGAGCAGGACCTGATTGCGGTTGCCGGCCAGGTCGACCAGATGCACGCGCTGCGGCCTGGCGGCATCGGTGCCGTGCACGGCCAGGGTGGCAGAGGCGCCACGCGAGGCGACGAAGCCTTCCAGGATGTCGACGCCGGTATCGATGCGCTGGAAGCTGCGATCGGCAACATGGAAGCGGTAGAGCAGGGCGCGGTCGCCCTCGGTCACCGGCAGCAGCAGGTCGCCGCCGTCCAGCCGTTCGATGCCGCCGATGGCCGGCACGAAGTCGCGGCTCAGGCTGGTGGCGCGCTGGCCGTCGGCATCGAGCAGGTAGAGCTGGCCGTCATAGTCGTTGGCGGCGGCGTCATCGCCCAGGATGTTGCCGTCGCCCTGGGCCAGGTTCGGTCCGGCCAGCAGCCAATAACCCTCGTCGGCGAAGCGGGCACCGTTGAGCTGGCGCAGGCGGGCGATGTCGCGGCGGCTGCCATCGGCCAGTGACAGTTCGTAGAGCATGAACTGGCTGTGCGGCGGCTCGGCATAGTCCAGCTCGCGCTGGGACAGCAGTACCCGATCGCCGTCGGGATGGACGTCGAGCAGGTTGACGCTGACGGCGTCGTTGGTCAGTGGCCGGGCAACGCCGGAACCGATGTCGACCTGATACAGCTGGCTGTTGTCACGGAAGCTGCGCCAGCGGTCTTCCAGGCCGCGCAGGCGCCGGACCAGGGCACCCTTGCTGTCCCAGGGCTGGCGCCAATGGAACAGGATCGAGCCGGAATCCGGATGCCAGCGCCAGGCGCCCAGATGCTCGTACTCGGCCAGCAGCAGACGGCTGTCACCACTGGCCAGATCCCGCAGCCACAGGTTCTTGCCCTGCTGGCTGGCCAGCCAGCGGCCATCGGGGCTGAAGGCCAGCGGCCCGGGGATGGTGTCCTGCCACTGCTCGACCAGGTTGCCCTCGGGCAGGCGCCGGATTTCCAGGCGCTGGATGTCGATGCCGGCGTAATCGTCGCGGCCCCGGAAGGCCAGCGCCAGCAGGCGGCCGTCGGGCGACAGCGCCATGCGCTGCACGGTTTCGGCGTTGGTCAACTGGCGCGCCGAGACCTTGCGCCAGGGCTGGACGTGGCTATCGAGGCGGTCATGGGCCTGCTTGCCACGCCAGGTCAGGGCGGGCCGTGTGCGTTCCTTGCGGCCCTGGTGGACCAGCCACAGCCGATGGCTGCCGCTGGCCAGTTCCAGATCCAGGGCACCGTCGCTGACCGCCTGGGCCACTTCTTCGCGCCAGGCCGCGGGCTGTTCGAGGCCTTCCAGGGCGAGTTTGCCGAGCACATGGCGATCGGCTTCCAGTTGCAGCGTCCACAGCCACAGGCCTGGACCGGCCGGGGCGCGCGCCGGGTCCAGGGTTTGCCAGGCCAGTTCCTGGCCGAACAGGTGAACCTTCCCGCCGGCCTCGGGCAGGCCCTGGCCGGCCAGTTGCTGCACCAGGCTGCGCTGCAGTACCGGCCGCTTGCTGTTGTCGGCCAGCAGGGCGGTATCGACCGGAAGCGGCCCCAGTGCCAGCACCTGCCTGATCGGCTGGTCCGCGACTGCGCGTGCATCGCGGGCGAACGTGGAGGCCGGAGTGGTCAGGACCAGGGCCATGATCAGGGCAAGCAAGGGCAGAAACTTGGTCTTCATGGGATTCCATTCAGCCGCAAGGGCGGTCGGACAGGGGCCGGCAAGGGTAGCAAGCCGGACCGGGCCGGGCGGGGAGGAATTGCGGATGATGGTCAGCCCACGGCAGCGGGCCGGCGGCCGTTATGGCCTCTGCCCCGGAGCCTTGTCCGGGCGCGGCTCAATCGCGCTGCGGACGCTGGATGACCTCGACCGTATCCTGGAACGGCACGCCGGCGCGGTGGCCGTGGATCTGCACCTGCTGGCCTGGCGCCAGGGCTGATTCCAGTTGCTGCAAGGCGTTCTGGCCGGCCAGAGCCTGGCCGTCGACGTGGCTGATCAGGTCGCCCGGACGCAACCCGGCCCGGTCCGCCGGTCCATTGCGATAGACGGTGGTGACCTGGACACCGGCCGGTGCATGGCTTTGTTCGCCGGACCGGCCAGTGAGCTGCTCGCCGGTGGCGTCACGGTATTCCAGGCCCAGCCAGCCGCGGGTGACATAGCCCTGGCTGAGCAACTGCTCGAGCACGCGCCGGGCAATCGCCGCCGGTACCGCGAAACCGATGCCTTCGCCGAAACGGAACACTGCGGTATTGATGCCGACCAGCTCGCCGGCGGCATTGACCAGGGCGCCGCCGGAATTGCCGTCGTTGATCGCGGCATCGGTCTGGATGAAATCGTCGTAGCCGAGCAAATCGAGCTGGTTGTTGCCGGTGGCACTGACGATGCCCATGGTGACCCGCTGGCCGATGCCGAACGGATTACCGATGGCGAGCACGACATCGCCGACCTGGAGCCGGCCTTCCGGGGCAAAGCGGGCGGCGGGCAACTGGCTGCCCTCGATCTGCAGCACGGCCAGATCGGTTTCCCGGTCCTTGCCGATCAGGGTCGCCTGGGTGACGCGGCCATCGGCCAGCGCGATCTGGATATCGCTGGCGTTGGCAACGACATGGAAGGTGGTCAGCACCAGGCCTTCCGGGCTGATGATCACGCCCGAGCCCAGGCTCTGGTTCAGGCGCTGGCGCGGCTGGCCCAGGCCGAAGGCACCGGGGAACAGGTGGCGCATGTTCTCCGGCACCACCAGCGGCCGCTCGGTGACGATGCTGTTGGCATAGATGTTGACCACGGCCGGTGCCGCCGCCTGCACCGCCTGGGCGTAGGAAGCCGGTGCCGGTGTCACCCGGGTGGCCGGGACCGGCTCGGCGGCCGGGCGCCGTTCGGGCAGGAAATAGGTCAGGACGAAGGCCGCCGCCAGCCCGAGCAGGACGAACTGGAACAGGAACAGGGCAAGACGCAGGGCAGGTTTCACCAGTTCAGGCTTCCGTGATATCAACAGCTTGGCATGCAGGGTAAGGGCGGCCGGCCGTTGCCGTCCGGTTCGCGGCGGCTGGCCTGCAGCCGACTGGCCCGGTTTCGGGCATCGGCTTGCAAGGGCGTCAATATCTCACGAAGCCCACGCCGGCTGCCCGGCCGCCGGCAGATCTGTGGCTTGCGGGCCGGCTTGCGCGCGGGCTGGCCGGGTCCGATCTGGCCGATCGGGCTGGCGATGGCGGGTCCAAACATGCCCGATATCGGCTTGCTGCGCCCCGGCTAGGCGGCTCAAGGCGGTTATTGTGTCGCCGGGCTAGTCGGAACCGGGCTGGTTTGGCTACACTAACGCGATCCTCGGGGTTCCCTTTTCTCCTCGCCCTTCGGGCCATGTTGTGACGGAGTAGCAATGACGGAGCAAAACGTCAATCAGGGCCGGCGCCGGTTCCTGACAGCGACCACCGCTGTTGTCGGTGGTATCGGAGCGGCCTTTCTGGCTGTGCCCTTCATCAAATCCTGGCAGCCCAGCGCCCGCGCCCAGGCGGCCGGTGCGCCAATCCAGATCGACATCAGCAAGCTCGAGCCGGGCCAGCTTTTGATCGAAAGCTGGCGCGGCTTGCCGGTTTGGGTGTTCCGCCGCAACGAACAGATGCTGCAGGCATTGCCGACGCTGGACGAGCAGTTGCGCGATCCGGACTCCAGCAATGCCGACCAGCAGCCTGGCTATGCCACCAACCCGTTCCGCGCCCAGCGCCCGGCGATCGCGATCTATGTCGGCATCTGCACGCATCTGGGCTGCTCGCCCAGCTTCTTCCCGGAGCTGACGCCGCAGCCGTTCGATGCCAACTGGAAGGGCGGCTTCTTCTGTCCGTGCCACAAGTCGAAGTTCGACCTGGCCGGCCGTGTCTACACCGGCATGCCGGCGCCGACCAACCTGGTTGTGCCGCCGCACCGGTTCCTGACCGACACCCTGATCGAGATCGGTGTCGACCCTGAAGGAGTCGCATGATGGCTGGTCCCGACAAGGCTGCTTCACCCAAGGGGCTGCTCGGCTGGATCGAGGAGCGGCTGCCGATCCTGGCCTTCACCAAGGCACATACCAGCGAGTATTACGCGCCCAGAAACTTCAATTTCTGGTACTACTTCGGTTCGCTGGCGATGCTGGTGCTGGTCAACCAGATCGTCACCGGCATCTGGCTGACGATGAACTACAAGCCCAGTGCCGCCGAGGCTTTCCACAGCATCGAATACATGATGCGTGATGTCGACTGGGGCTGGCTGATCCGCTACATGCACTCCACCGGCGCCTCGTTGTTCTTCGTCGTGGTTTACCTGCACATGTTCCGCGGCCTGATGTACGGCTCCTACCGCAAGCCGCGCGAGTTGCTGTGGGTGATCGGCATGTTCATCTACCTGGTGCTGATGGCCGAGGCGTTCATGGGCTATGTCCTGCCCTGGGGCCAGATGTCCGGCTGGGGTGCGCAGGTGATCATCTCGCTGTTCGGGGCCATTCCCTGGATTGGCGAGGGTCTGGTCGAATTCATCCGCGGCGATTACCTGATCTCCGATGCCACCTTGAACCGGTTCTTCGCCCTGCATGTGATCGCCTTGCCGCTGGTACTGCTGCTGCTGGTGGTACTGCACCTGGGCGCGCTGCACACGGTGGGATCCAACAACCCCGATGGGGTCGAGATCAAGCAGGGGCCGAAGGGCAACCGCTGGTCGAGCGAAGCGCCCAGCGACGGCATTCCGTTCCATCCCTACTACACGGTCAAGGACATCGTCGGCGTCGGCTTCTTCCTGATCATCGCCGCCTTCATCATCTTCTTCGAGCCGACCTTCGGCGGCCTGTTCCTGGAGAAGGACAACTTCGTCCCCTACGACCCGCTGGTCACCCCCGAGCACATCGTGCCGGTGTGGTACTTCACGCCCTACTACGCCATGTTGCGCCTGGTGCCGGACAAGCTCCTGGGTGTGATCGTGATGTTCGCCGCCATTGCCGTGCTGTTCCTGCTGCCCTGGCTGGACCGTGGCAAGGTCAGGTCCTGGCGCTACCGTGGCACCGCGTTCAAGATCGCCCTGGGGCTGTTTGCGCTCAGCTTCGTCTGGCTCGGCAAGATCGGCGGTGGTCCCGGCACGGACGCGGCCGAAACCGTGATCGGCCGGCTGCTGACCGTGGTCTATTTCGGCTACTTCGTCTTCCTCTGGGTGTACACGCATTTTGGTTTCGAGCGCACCAAGGCGGTGCCGGAACGGGTGACCACGCATGACTAAGAAACTCTCCCGCACGTCCCGTATCGCCCTGTTCCTGGCCGGGCTGGTGGTCGCGGCCGCCAGCCATGCCGCCGGCGGCGCCGACAACTTGCTGCCGGCCAATACCCAGATCGGCAACAAGGGCATGCTGCAGCGCGGCGCGGCCATGTACATGAACTACTGCGCCGGCTGCCACTCGGCCCAATACGTGCGCTACTCGCGCCTGGCCGAGGATCTTGGCCTGAGCGAGGAACAGGTCATGGACAACCTGGTCTTCCAGGTCGATGCCAAGTTCGGCGACACCATCGTTTCGGGCTTGAGCCGGGAGGACGGCATCGCCTTCTTCGGCACCGCGCCGCCCGACCTGAGCCTGGTCGCCCGCTCGCGCGGCCCGGACTGGTTGTTCACCTACATGCGCTCGTTCTACCGCGACCCGACCGCCGCCACCGGCTGGAACAACACCGTCTTTGCCAACTCCAGCATGCCGCACGTGCTGTGGGAGTTGCAGGGCATCCAGGAACCGCACTATGGCGAGCCCGTCGATGGTGGCGATCCGCCGGTCGAGCACCTGGAGCTGATCCAGGCCGGACTGGTCACGCCCGGCCAGTACGATGCCAGCCTGCGTGATCTGGTGTCATTCCTGGAGTACATCGGCGAGCCGGCCGCCCTCAAGCGCCAAGCGCTGGGCGTGTGGGTTCTGCTGTTCCTGGCCATCTTCACCACCCTGGCCTGGTTGCTCAAGCGGGAGTACTGGAAAGACGTCCATTGACCGGTTGGTGTCCGCCAGTACGGCCTGTCCACCAGACCGGTCATCACACCATTGCGATCGTCCGAATGCGGCCCGGTGCAATGACGGGTGGTGTCCGTGCTTGATAGAAGGCTGGAGATTCCCTAGATGAGCAGTGCACGTTTGCGCAATATGCTGACCCTGTATTCCGGAAAGACCGATCTGCATTCACACCAGGTACGACTGGTGCTGGCTGCCAAGGGCGTCACCTATGACCTGATCCTTGTCGATCCGGGCCGGCCACCGGAAGACCTGATCGACCTCAATCCCTACCAGTCGGTGCCGACCCTGGTCGACCGCGATCTGGTGCTGCACGAGGTCGACATCATCTGCGACTACATCGACGAGCGTTATCCGCATCCGCCGCTGATGCCGGTCGACCCGATCTCCCGGGCCCGGCTGCGCATGGCCGAACGCCGGGCCGAATGGGAATGGCTGCCGCTGGTCGAGGAGATCACCACCGGCAACAAGGCCCAGGCGGACAAGGCCCGCCGTCACCTGCGTGATGCCATGACCACCAGCGCACCGGTGTTCAAGGCCGCCAAATTCTTCCTGAATCCGGAGATGAGCATCGCCGACTGCCTGTTGGCGCCGCTGGTCTGGCGTCTGCCCTGGCTTGAGGTGCAACTGCCGCGTGAAGCGCAGGGGATCTATGACTATGGCGAGCGCATCTTCCGCAATCCCGGCTTTGTGCGCAGCCTGACCCCGGAAGAGCGCCAGATGCGCGAATTGTCCAACGCCTGATGGCCAGGACACCGTCCGCTGTGGCGCCGGCAATGAGCTCGAGCCGGCCGTATCTGATCCGGGCCCTGTACCAGTGGATCAGCGACAACGGCCTGACGCCGCACCTGCTGGTCGATGCCGATGCCGAGGGCCTGCGCGTGCCGCCGCAATCGGTGAAGGACGCAAGCGTGGTGTTGAATGTCGCCGCCCGCGCCGTGGCCAACCTGGAACTGGCCGATGACGTGATCAGCTTCCAGGCCCGATTCAACGGCGTGCCTGTGCTGGTGCTGGTACCGGTCGACGGCGTCCGGGCGATCTACGCCATGGAGAACGGGCAGGGCATGGTCTTGCCTCCGGAGCCACCGATGGACGCCGATGATGCCGGTTCTTCCGACGCCAGTGGCGGCAGCGATGACGCCGATGGCAACGAAGGCAACGAAGACGCCGGCGCTGATCGACAATCACCGGCGGACCCGTCCAAGCCGCCGGCGCGTGGCAATCATCTTCGCCTGATCAAGTAGCTGCCGTTCGGCTGGTGTTGGCTACCGTGCCCCAGGTGCGTTCTCGGCCAGTCGCCAGCGGCACTGTCCGCCACCTCCGGCGCTTACGCCAGCTCCTCAAGCTGCCGGGTTGAAGCCGGCCCTGCCAGCACCGCGGGGACAATGCCGGCCCATGCACGCGCTGGCGGCACCCGTCCGCAGCAAGGCCCGCTGCCTGCCGGCAAACCCTTGATCTGCCGGCGCTGAGCCCAGGTTTTTCCCTTTTCGATAGTCGATACCCGATGCCATGACCGTTCGTACCCGCTTTGCCCCCAGTCCCACCGGTTACCTGCATATCGGTGGCGCCCGCACCGCCCTGTATGCCTGGCTGGAAGCCCGGCGCCAGGGCGGCACCTTCGTCCTGCGCATCGAGGACACCGACCGCGAGCGCTCGACCGCGGCGGCGGTGCAGGCGATCAACGAGGGCATGGCCTGGCTCGGGCTGGACCACGACGAAGGCCCGTACTACCAGAGCCAGCGCTTTGACCGCTATCGCCAGGTGGTGGAAGACCTGCTGGCCGCCGGCAAGGCCTACTACGCCTACGAGAGCCGCGAGGAACTGGACGCGATGCGCGCCGAGCAGATGGCGCGTGGCCTGAAGCCGCGTTACAACGGCTATTACCGCGACCGCAACGAGCCACTGCGCGAGGACCCCAACCGCGTGATCCGGTTCAAGAATCCGCTGGCCGGGCCGGTGGTGTTCGATGACCGGGTCAAGGGCCGGATCCAGTGGCTCAACGACGAACTGGACGACCTGATCCTCTGGCGCTCGGATGGCCATCCGACCTACAACTTCGTGGTCGTGGTCGACGATATCGATATGGCCATCACCGACGTCATCCGCGGCGACGACCATGTCAACAACACCCCGCGCCAGATCAATCTCTACCAGGCCCTGGGCGCGCCGATACCGCGCTTCGCCCACCTGCCGATGATCCTGGGGCCGGACGGGCAGAAGCTGTCCAAGCGCCATGGCGCGGTCAGCGTGCTCGCTTATCGGGACCAGGGTTTCCTGCCGCAGGCGCTGCTCAACTACCTGGTCCGCCTGGGCTGGTCCCACGGTGACCAGGAAATTTTCAGCCGCGAGGAAATGATCCAGGCGTTCGCCATCGACGACGTCAACGTCGCCGCATCGCGGTTTGATCCGGACAAGCTGGGCTGGCTCAACCAGCAGTACCTGATCGCCGCCGAGCCGACAATGCTGGCACCGCTGCTGGCCGGGCACCTGCAGGCGCTGGGCCTGGACCCGACGCAAGGCCCGGATCCGGCGCAAGTGGTGCCGGCCATGCGCGAGCGCGCGCAGACGCTGGCCGAGATGGCCGACAAATCCCGGCACTGGTACGGGCCGCTGGCTGAGTACGACGAGGCCTCGGCGCGCAAGCATCTGACCGACGCTGCCCGTGAACCGCTGACGACAGTGCGCGGCAAACTCGCCGGCCTGGCCGACTGGCAGGTCGACACCGTCAACGGCGCGCTGAAAGAGGCTGCCGCCGAACTGGAACTGGGCATGGGCCGCATCGCCCAGCCGCTGCGCGTGGCGATCACCGGCTCGGCCGCCTCGCCCTCGATCGATGTCACCGTCTACCTGGCCGGACGTGGCCGAGCCCTGGATCGCATCGACACCGCTCTCACCCGGCTCGGGTAAAATCGCGGGCATGAGTGCCCAGCTCCAGGCCACAGCCCGCCACCAGCCCTTGGACCGGGCGCAAGACGGGCGCCGGCAGCGGTCGCTGCTGGCCTGGGTTGCCGAAAACGCTGCCGAGACCACCGCGAAGGCCGTCACGCTGGTGCCCGGCATGACACTCTATTCGGGTTCCGGAATCCAGGTCATGCACGGCCGCCGCGCCGGTTGCCACCGCGGCCAATGAGCCCACGATCCCCGCGCCTGTCTCTCGGATCCCTCGTCCTGTTAGCGACGATGGCCATGCTTGACGCCACGCCGGCGGTGGCCGGATCGGTCCTGGAGCCCGCATCGGATTCAACTACTGGCAATGCCGTTCGGTTGGCTGAAACCAGGATGGCGAGCCCCGCCGTGGTGCCGTCGCGTGAGCCCGAGCAGGCATCCGCCGAGCAGGAACCGCCCTGGAATCTGCCGTTGCCGGCCCCGCTGCTGGAACTTCTGGAACTGATCGACGAATCCATTGATCGGGCCGCCAGCAATGGCGCGGAGTCTGGCGCGACGTTCGCAGCCCGCCCGACCGACGATACCGCCATCGATTCCGCCGGCAGCGGCACGCCGGCAGCGCAGGCGATGGCGCCGGCAGATGTCGATGATGATCTGGCGCAGCCGAGTGTAGATTTCGACCAGGAGGCCGCCCGCACGGACGCTGATTCCGACAGCGCAAGTGACTGGGAGAGTGTCGTCGATGAGGACGCTGAAGACTCGCTCCCCGGCACCGAGCTGGATCCGGAAGCCGATCCCGGGCTGGGCCCGTCTGGCACCAACCACGGTCTGCCTGGCGATCCGGTTGAGACAGAGGACCCGGTTACCACCGAGCTCGCCGAAGACCCGGCGGCCGCTGACCCCGGCAGCGATCCTGCTGGCGTCGGCGACGTGGCCGCTTCGGCAAATGACACCGGCACCGGCACCAGCGCCGATGATGCCAGCGCCTGGGGACCGCCGCTGCCCGATGCCGACACCAATGAATACGGCGCCGTGCCGATTTCCCTGCTGGCCGGGGAAATCGAGCCTGGCCGGCGCGAGCGCCTGCACTGGACCACCGGCCAATCCTTCTCCGGCAGCGTGATGGAAACCCCGGTGGTGGTTGTTCACGGCCTCAAGCGCGGGCCGCGCCTGTGCCTGACCGCCGGCATCCATGGCGACGAGCTCAACGGCATCGAGATCGTCCGCCGCCTGGCCTACCGGATCGAGCCCGAGCAACTGGCCGGCACCGTCGTTGCGGTGCCGATCGTCAACTTGCTCGGATTCTCGCGCGGCTCGCGCTATCTGCCCGACCGCCGGGATCTCAACCGCTTCTTTCCCGGCAGTCCCTACGGCAGTTCGGCCTCGCGTATCGCCCACAGTTTTTTCACCGCGGTGATCGAGCATTGCGACGCCCTGGTCGACATCCATACCGGTTCCCTGGACCGCGCCAACCTGCCGCAGGTGCGCGGCGACCTGACCAACCCGCAGGTGCTGGAGTTCACCCGCGGCTTCGGCGCCACCGCCGTGCTGCATTCCCCGGGCACGCCGGGCATGTTGCGCTTTGCCGCCAGCACCCGCGGCATCCCGGCGGTGACCTTCGAGATCGGCGCGCCGATGCGGCTGCAACCCGAGGAGATCGGGCACGGTGTCGAGGCGATCGAAACACTGCTCAACAAGATGGGCATGATCGAAAAGCGCCGGCGCTGGCGCGAACCGCAGGCGGTGTTCTACGAATCGCGCTGGGTGCGGGTCGACCATGGCGGCATGCTGTTCTCCGATGTCGCCCTGGGTGACCGGGTCCGTGCCGGCCAGCGCCTGGGTCGGGTGATCGACCCGGTCAGCAACCGCTCGGCGCAGGTGCATGCACCGGAAGCGGGGCGGATCATCGGCATGGCGCTGAACCAACTGGTCCTGCCCGGCTTTGCCGCCTACAACCTGGGCATTGCCGCCAGCGAAGAACAAGTGGTGATCGACGCGGTGCAGGATGCCGATCCCGATGACGAGCGCTATCTTGAGATCGACCAGCTCGACCAGGATCGGCGCACGCGCGATGACGGCGAGGACGATGAGCCCGGCCACGGGCGTGAGCGCGAACTCGAACTGGAGCAGGAATACGAGGACTGAGCCGGCCCGGATCTGAATGGCACCCAGGCGGCCAGCGCAGGCATCAGTCGCCCCGATCGCTGCGTGTCACCTCCTGATTACAAATCTCGTTATAGGTTCGCACTTCACAAAGGTGAACGCGTCTAGGAGGCCCTATGAAGGCTCGCAATGACAGCAGGGGATTGGTGCTGCTGGTGGAAGACAACCGCGGGATCGCCGAGATGGTGGGCGATTACCTGGAACAGCAGGGCTACGGCCTGGATTTCGCCAGCGACGGCATGACCGGGCTGCACCTGTCGCTGGAAAACAGCTACGACGTCATCATCCTGGATCTGACCCTGCCCGGGATCGACGGCCTGGAGATCTGCCGGCGGCTGCGCACCGAAGCGAAGAAATCCACGCCGGTGCTGATGTTGACCGCGCGCGACAGCCTGGATGACCGGGTCAGCGGCCTGGACACCGGCGCCGACGATTACCTGATCAAGCCTTTCGATGTCGAGGAGCTGGAAGCCCGCGTCCGCGCCCTGATCCGGCGCGAACGGCGCCAGGTCAGTGCCGAGGTACTGGTCGTTGGCGACCTGGCCCTGGACACCGCGACCTTGCGCCTGACCCGCGGCGAGGAGGAGCTGGAGGTGTCGCCGATCGGCATGAAGCTGCTCAATATCCTGATGCGCGAATCGCCGCGGGTGGTCAGCCGGGCCGACATCGAGCGCGAGATCTGGGGCGATACGCTGCCCGATTCGGATACCTTGCGCTCGCACCTGTACAACCTGCGCAAGATCATCGACAAGCCGTTCGCGCGGCCGCTGCTGCACACCATCCACAGCGCCGGCTACCGCATGGCTGATCTTGACGCCGAGGTGCCGGTCAACCTGTGATCGGCGAGTCTGCGGGCAGAAGCCGCAGTTTCCGGCGCGCAGACTGATGGCAGGTTTCGCCGTCATGGCGTCGACGTGGCCGGGGCAGGGCGGTGTTCGCTGTCCCTGGCCTTGTGGCCGATAGCGCGCCTTGGCTGGACACCGATCGGTACCGGTTGGCGCTGGCCCAAGGCGGATTGCAGACCGTCCCCGAACATGGCCCAAGCCGCCTGCTGGCAGCGCATCGACGGTGGTTCGGCGGCGCAGACACCAGCGACAACAGGGCGCTTCCGATACACTGGCGCCATGTCCCTGCGCATCACCGATGAGTGCATCAATTGCGACGTGTGCGAGCCGGTATGCCCGAACACGGCGATCCACCAGGGCGAGTTCATCTACGAAATCGACCCCTCCCGATGCACCGAGTGCGTCGGCCACTTCGATGTTCCGCAATGCCAGGAAGTCTGCCCGGTCGAGTGCTGTCTGCCTGATCCCGAGCATGTCGAAACCCGGCCACAACTGCTGGCCAAGCTGGAACATCTGCAACAGGAAGCGACAACGTGAGTGTGCTGCGTCTGTGCCTGGCGGCCGTGCTTCTGGCTGCCGCCCCCTTCTGTCTTGCGCCAGTGGCGAGCGCGGCCGACCCCGCCGAGCCGGCATCGTCGGCCAGCCCGGCCAGTGAGCCGTCAGAGGCGATCGATACCGTCGAGACCGTCGAGGCGATAGAAAATACACAGCGCACCCCGGCCCAGGCGTCGGACGACCAGGCTGATGCCGACAGTCCGGCGCAACACACCGGTCCCGGCAAGGCCGCCATCGCCAGCGCCCATCACCTGGCGACCGAGGCCGGCCACGAGATCCTGGCTGCCGGCGGCAATGCCTTCGATGCCGCCGTGGCCGTGGCCATGGCCCTGGCCGTGGTCGAACCGGCCAGCTCCGGCATCGGCGGCGGCGGGTTTTTCCTTCTGCACCGGGCCAGCGACCACAAGGACATCTTCGTGGATGCGCGCGAAACCGCGCCGGCGGCGGTCAACCGGCGCTGGTTCCTGGACGAGGATGGCCAGGCCGATCGCGACAAGAGCGTCAACGGACCGCTGGCCGCCGGCATTCCGGGTCAGCCGGCCGGCCTGGCCTGGCTGGCCGAACACTATGGGCAGCTTCCTCTGTCGGAGTCGCTGGCACCGTCGATCCGGCTCGCCCGTGACGGCTTCCCGGTCGATGACAAGTACCGCACCCTGATCGGCAGTCGGGTTGATGTGCTCAAGCGCTGGCCCACCGGGGCGCGGCAGTTCCTGGTCGCCGGCAAGATTCCCGAACTGGGCCATGTGATCAAGCAGCCGGACCTGGCTGCCACCATCGAACGCCTGGCCGAACACGGCTTTGACGGCTTCTACAGCGGGCAAACCGCGCGGCGCCTGGTGACCGGCGTCAACGAGGCCGGTGGTGCCTGGACCCTGGACGATCTGGCCGGCTACCAGGTCAAGGAACGCGAACCGATCCGCATCGATTACGGCGGCCGCACGGTCGTGACGTCGCCGCCGCCATCCTCGGGCGGCGTTGCCCTGGCGCAGATGCTCAATATCCTGTCGGCCTGGGAATTGCCCAAGCTGCGGCCGGCCCAGCGCGTGCACCTGATCACCGAAGCCATGCGCCGGGCCTACCGTGACCGCGGCATCTACCTGGGTGACCCCGACTTCGTCGACATGCCGCTGGCAATGTTGACCAGCCCGGATTACGCCGCCGGCCTGCGCGCCTCGATCATGCCCGACAAGGCCACGCCCAGCGCCATGCTGCCCGGCGCCGACAATGCCCAGCGCGGCACCGACACCACGCACTTTTCCATCATCGATGGCGACGGCAACCTGGTGGCGGCGACGCTGAGCGTCAATCTGCCCTATGGCTCGGGCTTCGTGCCGCCGGGCACCGGCGTGCTGCTCAACAACGAGATGGATGATTTCGCCCTGGTGCCCGATGAGCCCAATGCCTATGGCCTGATTGGCCGCGATGCCAACGCGCCGGCTCCGGGCAAGCGCATGCTGTCGTCGATGACGCCGACCTTCCTGCGCGATGACCAGCGCGTTGTCGTCATCGGCACGCCGGGCGGCAGCCGCATCATCACCATGATCCTGCTCGGCTTGTTTGACGCCGCCGAGGGTGCCAGCGCCGAGACCATCGTGGCGGCGCCCAGGTTCCATCACCAGTACCTGCCCGATGTGATCTCGGTCGAACCCGACGGCCAGCCAGCCGATGTGGTCGAAGCCCTGCGCGAACTGGGCCATACGGTCAATTTCGGCCAGCGCCAGTGGGGCAACATGCAGGTCGTGCTCTGGGACCGGGCAACCGGCCGACTGGAAGCGGCCTCTGATCCGCGCTGGGATTCCGGGCGCGGCAGCGTGCAATAGGGCAAGCGCTCTTGCCGCGCGGCGGCGACGGTCGGCCAGGGACTAGACTGGAGGCAACAGTCACGAGGTGGCGAGGATGCATACAGTCCTGATCGGCAGCCCGGCCGCTGTGCTCACGCCAGCGCTTGCGATGTCGTCATTGCCCGGCTCGCGATGGCCGGCCGATGGCGTTGGCAGCCACTTGGCAGCGCCGGGCTTGAGGCCATGTCAACGCCTGGGCGGGCCTGGCGGTGCCGGACCATGAGTGCATTGCGCCTGGCTTTCGTTGCCGCCCGTACGCAGGCCGCCCAGGCCGCCCACGCCGCCTTGCGCGAGCGCTATGGCGAGTGTTCAGCCGAGCAGGCACAGGTCATCGTCGCCCTGGGCGGTGACGGCATGATGCTGCACACCCTGCATCGCCACGGTGCACTGGGAAAGCCCTTCTACGGCATGAAACTGGGCACGGTCGGCTTCCTGCTCAATCGCTTTGATGACGCTGGCCTGGTCGAGCGCATCGAACGTGCCAATGCCACCGAACTGGTGCCGCTGCAGATGCGGGCGCAAAGCGAATCGGGCGGCTCGGTGACGGCCTTGGCCTTCAATGAAGTCTCGCTGCTGCGGCAGACACGCCAGACCGCGCATCTGCGCGTTCACGTCAACGGCAAGGTGCGTCTGGAAGAACTGGTCTGCGATGGCGCCCTGGTGGCGACGCCGGCCGGCAGCACCGCCTACAACCTGTCCGCGCACGGGCCGATCCTGCCGCTGGGCAGCCAGGTGCTGGCGCTGACGCCGCTGGCACCGTTCCGGCCGCGGCGCTGGCGCGGCGCCATCCTGCGTGCCGACAGCCAGGTCGTGTTCGAGGTGCTGGATCCGGACAAGCGCCCGGTCAGCGCCACCGCCGATGCCCACGAGGTGCGCCATGTGGTCGAGGTGACGGTCCGCGATGCCCACGAGCATGCCGCCACCGTGCTGTTCGATCCCGATCACAACCTTGAAGAGCGGATCCAGAATGAGCAGTTCGCCTGAGTGCTTGCGCGATCGCGGGTTGGCACGCGGCGGTGACGGCGTTGGCGTTGTAGCCGCCGTGCGCCGGGCGTGGATCGTACCGGCGCCGATGACCCAGCCACGACAGCGCGCCGGCAGTGCCTTGTTGTTGGCAGTGACCGGCTTCTGCCTGCTGTTGCTGGCGGCATCGGCCCTGGCCGACACTAGCAAGCTCGATGCTTCCCTGCGCTCGGCAACCGGCCCGGTGGATGTCCTGGTGCACGTGCGACCAGCGACCGTGCTGACGCCGCCGCAGCGGCTGCCGGGAGAGCCAATCATCGATTTTCGCAGCCGCCTGGTCGCTTTCTGGCAGGCGCGGGCCGATATCAGCCAGGCTGGCCTGCGCTCAAAGCTGGATGCCATGGCCGTGGACTGGCAGCCGTTCTGGCTGGTCAACGCCGTGCGCCTGCGTCTGGACGCCACCGACCTGCCGTGGCTGGCGACCCGCAACGACGTGCTGGCGATCCACGACGATGCCCCGCGCCGGCGCCTTGAACCCGAGGGTGGCAGCCAGCCGCTGCCGGCGCCGCGGTCACCTGCGGCGATTGAATGGGGCCTGCAACGGATCGGTGCGCCGCAGGTCTGGGCCGCAGGCATCACCGGCCAGGGCGCGGTCGTCGCCGGCCAGGACACCGGCGTGCGTTGGCAGCATCAGGCGCTGCGCCGCCAGTACCGGGGCTGGGATGGTGCAGCGGCCGACCATCGCTACAACTGGCACGATGCCATCGAAGAACTGATCGGCCCTGGCGACAATCCTTGCGGGCTGGCTACCGTTGAACCCTGTGACGACAACCGCCACGGCAGCCACACCATCGGCACCATGGTGGGCGATGATGGCCACGGCAACCAGATCGGCGTGGCCCCGGATGCACGCTGGATCGCCTGTCGCAACATGGAGCGCGGCGACGGCCGGCCCAGCACCTACACCGAATGTTTCCAGTGGTTCGTCGCTCCCGGCGGCAATGGCTGGCCGCTGCGGCCGGACCTGGCGCCGGATGTGATCAACAATTCCTGGACCTGCCCGCCCGCCGAGCTGTGCCAGGATCCGGCGATCCTGCAGGAGGTGGTGGCCAATGTCCGGCTGGCCGGAATCGTTGTGGTCGCGTCGGCAGGCAACAGCGGCTCGGCATGCGCCAGCCTGGTCAACCCGCCGGCGATCTACGCCGCCGCCTTCACCGTCGGCGCGACCACGGCCAGCGAAGCCCTGGCCTCGTTCTCCTCGCGGGGCCCGGTGCCGGGTGCCGGCGGGCTGCAAAAGCCGGATGTGGTCGCGCCCGGTGCGGCCGTGCGCTCATCCTTCAGTGCCAGTGACACGGCCTATGGCAGCTTGTCGGGAACGAGCATGGCCGGGCCGCATGTCGCCGGCACCGTGGCGCTGATGATCGCCGCCAACCCGGGCCTGCGCGGCGAGGTCGAGCGCATCGAGCAGATCCTGCGCCAGAGCGCGCTGCCCATAGCATTGACCGGAAGCTGCGGCGGCCAGCTCCCCGGCACATGGCCGAATTTCCAGGCCGGACACGGCCGCATCGACGCCTGGGCGGCGTTCCGGGTCGCCGAAAAAATCCTCGTGGATGGATTCGAGCCATGATCAGCGATGTCGATCACGGCGGTGCCCGGCCAGCCGACGTAGCCGCTGGCGCCGCTGCCACCGACAGCCCGCCCGAGGTTGTGCTGCCGCGGCTGGTGGTGGCGATCTCCTCACGCACCCTGTTCGACCTGGACGAGAGCCATGCCGTGTTCGAGCGCGAGGGCGTGGCTGCCTATGCCCGCTACCAGGTTGAACGCGAGAACGAGCCACTGGCGCCCGGTGTCGCCTTCCCGCTGGTGCGCAAGCTGCTGGCACTGAACCAGCGCTCGGGCCTGCCCCTGGTCGAGGCCATCCTGCTGTCGCGCAACTCCAGCGATACCGGCCTGCGCATCTTCAATTCCATCCAGCATTACGGTCTTGACGTGGTCCGGGCCGCGTTCACCGGCGGCGCGCCCACCCATACCTATATCCAGCCCTTCGGCGCCCAGCTTTTCCTGTCGGCCAATGGCGAAGACGTGCGCCGGGCGCTGCTGGCCAATGTCGCTGCCGCCACCATCCTCACCTCGGGCAGTGCCAGTGATCCGGACGGCCCGCTGCGCATCGCCTTTGACGGCGACGCCGTGGTATTCGGCGACGAGTCCGAGCGCGTTAGCCTGGAGCAGGGCATCGATGCCTTCCACCGGCATGAGACCGAGAATGTCGATCAGCCGCTGTCCGGCGGGCCGTTCCGCGCCTTTCTGGCCGCCCTGCATGATCTGCAGCAGCACTTCCCGGCCGATAAGCCGCCGATCCGCACCGCCCTGGTCACCGCCCGTTCGGCACCGGCGCACAAGCGCGTGATCCTGACCCTGCGCGACTGGGGCGTACGCCTGGACGAGGCCATCTTCCTGGGCGGCCGGGCCAAGGGGCCGTTCCTGGAGGCGTTTGCCGCCGACATCTTCTTCGACGACTCCGGGGTCAATGTCGATTCGGCGCGCCAGTTCGTCGCCACCGGCCATGTGCCGCATGGCGTCGCCAATCCCGGACCGTGAGCAGGCAGGCCACCCAGGCGATGGCGGACGGCTTCGATGCCGCTGCCATCAATGCCATCAGCATCGACCAGTTGCGTGCCGGCGGCAGTTTCAAGTGGTCGGCCTGGCCTGACAGCATCGGCGCCTTCGTTGCCGAAATGGACCTTGGCATTGCGCCGGTCATCACCCGGGCGCTGCACGAGGCCGTGGCCCGCGGCGCCCATGGGTACCTGCCCGATGCCCTGGCCCGGGAACTGGCGCAGGCCTGCACCGACTGGCAACAGCAGCGCTATGGCTGGACCATCGAGCCCGGAGCGGTGCAGGCGATTCCCGACGTGCTCTGCGCGTTGGAGATCGTGCTGCGCTATGTCGTGCCGGCCGGCTGCACGGTGGTGTTGCCCACGCCCAACTACATGCCGTTCGCGCCACTGCTGGCGCAACTGGGCCATCGCGTCCTGACCGTGCCGATGCAGGCACCGGCCGATGGCGGCGGTTTTGATTTTCCGGCACTGGAACGCGCCTTTGCCAGCGGCGCCGCGCTGGCCATCCTGTGCAACCCGCACAACCCGACCGGCCGCGTCTACCGGCGCGAGGAACTGGCCACCTTCGCGCAACTGGCCCAGCGCCATGGCCTGCGCGTGTTCGCCGATGAGATCCACGCGCCGCTGGTCTACGCCGGCCAGCGTCATGTTCCGTATGCCTGCGTATCGGAACAGGCGGCGCAGCAAGCGATCACCGCCACCTCGGCTTCCAAGGCCTGGAACCTGCCCGGCCTGAAGTGCGCGCAACTGATCCTGACCTCTGCCGGGGATCGTGCCCGCTGGCGCGAGATCGGCTGGCTTGCCGGCCATGGCACCGCCAGCCTTGGCGTGGTCGCCAGCATCGCCGCCTATCGGCAGGGCGATGCCTGGCTGGAGGGGGCGCTGGCCTACCTGGATGGCAACCGCGCCCTGATCGAAGAAATCCTCTGCCGGCAGGTGCCAGCGCTGGGCTACCACGCCCCGGAGGCCACTTATCTTGCCTGGCTGGATTGCCGTGGCCTGAACCTGCCGCTGCCCCCGCGGCGCTTCTTCCAGCAACGCGCCGGCATCGCGCTCACCGACGGCAGCGACTGTGGCCCCGGTGGCGAAGGCCATGTCCGCCTCAATTTCGCCCTGCCACGGCCGATCCTGCGCCAGGCGCTGGCGCAGATGGCGCAGGCGTTGCAGGCCTTGTAATCAGGCGCCACGCCGGGCGCGCATGGCTGCCACGGCCATTGATCAGGCACAATCACGGCCCGTTTCAGCAATCACGACAATGATCGTTCAACCCCATCCGCTGGCAGCCGATGCGCCCTGGGTCGTGCTCAAGTTTGGCGGCAGCAGCGTCGCCCGGGTCGATCGCTGGCGCAATATCACCGCCCTGGCGCGCCAGCGCCGGGAGGAGGGCGCGCGCGTGCTGATCGTGGTGTCGGCGCTGGCCGGTGTCACCGATGCCCTGGCAGCGATTGCGCGAGCCGACGATCCGGCGCAGCGCCGGGCCGGCGCCGAGGCGATCGCCCAGCGGCACATCGATTTTGCCGGCCAGCTCGGCGTCGATGCCGCCTTGCTGGCGCCGTGGCTGGCGCAGTTGGCGGAACTGGCGGCCTCCGGAGGGCAGGCCCACGAGCAAGGTCATTGTGCCTGGCAGGCGCAGTTGCTGGCCCTGGGCGAGCTGATGTCCAGCACCCTGGGCAACGCCGCGCTGCGCCAGGCCGGGCTGGTCAGCCGCTGGCTGGATGCGCGCGAATTTCTGCAAGCCGAAGCGGCACCCGTGGAGGCCGGCAATGGCTGGTCACGCTGGCTGTCGGCCGAGGCGGCCCGGGACAGCGAGGGCGATCCGGCGATGCGCCGGCAGTTGCTGGCGCGCCAGGCCGACATCTTCATCAGCCAGGGTTTCATCGCCCGTGATGGCGACGGCTGCACGGTGCTGCTCGGGCGCGGCGGCTCGGACACTTCGGCTGCCTGTTTCGGCGCCCGGCTGCAGGCGCAGCGGGTGGAGATCTGGAGCGATGTCGCCGGCCTGTTCAGCGCCAACCCGCGCCAGGTGCCGGGCGCGCGGCTGTTGCAGCGTCTGGATTTCGAAGAAGCTCAGGAAATCGCCTTCACCGGCGCGCGCATGCTGCATCCGCGTTGTCTCGGGCCGTTGCGCCGGGCCGGCGTGCCGCTGTCAATCCGTGACACCGAGCGTCCGGATCTGGCCGGCACCCTGATCACGCCTGAGCAACCCGATGCGCCGCCATCGATCAAGGCGATCTCGGCGCGTACCGGCATCACCCTGGTGTCGATGGAAACCGCCGGCATGTGGCAGCAGGTCGGCTTCCTGGCCGATGTCTTTGCCGTGTTCAAACGCCATGGCCTGTCGGTTGACCTGATCGGCACCGCCCAGACCAATGTCACCGTGTCGCTGGATCCGAGCGAGAACCTGCTCGATTCCGATGTTCTGGCGGCCCTGTGCCAGGACCTGGCCAACCATTGCCGGGTGCGCGCGATCACCCCGTGCACGGCAATCTCCCTGGTTGGCCGCGGCATGCGCGGCCAACTGCACCGCCTGCGCGATGTTCTGGCCGAACTCGGGCGTCTGCGCGTGCATCTGATCTCGCAGTCGTCCAACGATCTGAACCTGACGTTTGTCCTGGACCAGGCCGATGCCGAGGGTCTGCTGCCGCGCCTGCACGCTGCCTTGATCGCCGCGCAGGCGATGCCGGCCGAGGACGACGCCGTGTTCGGGCCGAGCTGGGGGCAGTTGTATGCCGGTGCCGCCGCGCCCGCGTCTGCGCCGCCGCCCTGGTGGCGGGACTGCGCGCCGGCGCTGCTGGCGCAAGCCGGGCAGGGCACGCCGACCTACGTCTACCACCTGCCGACTGTGCGGGTCCAGGCACAGGCGTTGCGAGCGCTGAATGCGGTCCAGCGCTGGCACTATGCGGTCAAGGCCAATCCGCATCCAGCCATCCTGCGGGCGCTGGCCGCCGAGGGCCTGGATTTTGAATGTGTCTCGCCGGGCGAGGTGCAGGCGGTCCAATCCGCCGTGCCAGGACTGGCGCCGGAGCGCATCCTGTTCACCCCGAGCATGGCGGCGCCGGCCGAATACGCCCACGCGCTCACGCAGGGGCTGCGGGTGACTTTCGATTCCCTGCCGTCGCTGTCAGCGCTGGCACCGGAGCATGCCGGCCAGGCGATCGCGCTGCGCCTGGATATCGGCCCGGGACGGGGCCGGCACGCCCATATCCGCACTGGCGAGGGCAGCAAGTTTGGTTTGGCCCTGGCCGACCTGCCCGCGTTCATGGCCACCGCTTCGGCGCGACAGGTGCGGGTGGAGACCCTGCATGCGCACCTGGGTTCGGGAATTGCCGATGCCGGTCACTGGCGCGAAGTCGGCGTGCAGTTGGCGTCGCTGGCCGAGGGCCTGCCGCATGTGCGCCAGCTCAACCTGGGCGGTGGCCTGGCCGTGCCCTACCTGCCGGGTGAACCGGCCCTGGACCTGGCCGCCGTGGGCGAGCATCTGACGCAACTGCGCCAGGCCTATCCGGACCTGGAACTGTGGCTGGAACCGGGCCGTTTCCTGGTCGCCGAGGCCGGCGTATTGCTGACCCGCGTCAACCAGGTCAAGCACAAGGGCACGCAGATCCTGATCGGCTGCGATGCCGGCATGCACACGCTGTTGCGGCCGGCGCTGTACGAGGCCTGGCACGGCATCGTCAACCTGGACCGGCTGGATGCCCCGCCGGTGTGGCGCGCCGATGTCGTCGGACCGATCTGCGAGAGCGCCGATGTGCTCGGCGAAGGCCGGCGCCTGCCCGAAACCGTGGCCGGCGATGTCCTGCTGGTGGCGATGGCCGGCGCCTATGGCGCGGTCATGGCCAGTGCCTACAACCTGCGCCAACCCGCGCGCGAGCTCGTCCTTGATGAAGGAGGATTCCGGTGAGCGCTGGCTGGACATTCGATCGCGAGCGGATCAGGGTTTTCCGCTTCTTGTCGGCCCGTTACGACGCCGAATCCGGCATCGCCCGGCTCGCCTACGCCTTCGATGATGGCCCGGAACTGGTCGAGACCCTGGGCTTTCCCGACGCACCGCCGGTGCGCGATGCAGCCCGCGTGGCGGCGGCACTGGATCTGGTGCACTGGATCGCCGGCGTCAGTTACTACAAGGCGGCGATTCCGCGCCGGATCGAGTTTGCCTCTCGCCAGCCAGAGCCGCAGGCGCTGGCGCTGCTGGATCAGGTCTACAGCGATGGCCTGGCCGAATTCGCCTGGCGCAATGGCCTGGATCTGCGCGGTCATCTCAGCTTTGCCGAAAGCGACCAACCGCGTTCGGCCGGTGCCGCGGCGGCAACAACCGTGGACTCGGCCCAAGGCGACCCGGCGCTGTCGCCGGCGCTGCCCCGGCGCAGCCTGGTGGCCATCGGCGGCGGCAAGGATTCGCTGGTCAGCATCGAGTTGCTGCGCAGCCACGGCGAAGACATGCGCCTGTTCTGGATCGGCCAGTCGCCGCTGATTGCCGCGGTGGCGGCACGAACCGGCTTGCCGGTGCTCAATATCAGTCGTCGCCTGGCTCCCGAACTGTTCGAGTTCAATCGCCTGGGCGCATGGAACGGCCATATCCCGGTCACCGCGATCAATTCGGCGATCGGCGTGCTGGCCGCGGTGCTGTATGGCTACGATGCGGTGGTGTTCTCCAACGAGCACTCGGCTTCGGCGGCGACGCTGGAAACCGGCGGCCGCAGCGTCAATCACCAGTGGAGCAAGGGCTTTGCCTTCGAGCAGGCGTTCGCCGCCGTGGTCCAGGCCGCGGTCTCGCCGCAGTTGGACTATTTTTCCTTGCTGCGGCCATTCTCCGAGCTTGCGGTAACGGCGCGCTTTGCCGACATGACCGCCTACCACCAGCATTTTTCAAGCTGCAATCGCAATTTCCGCATCCTTGGCGAGCGCCCGGCGGGACGCTGGTGCGGGGAATGTCCCAAGTGCCAGTTCGTGTTCCTGGCGCTGGCGCCGTTCCTGCCCAAGCCGGCCCTGGTGCGCATCTTCGGCCGCAACCTGCTGGATGAGCCGGCACAGGCGGCCGGCTTCGATGCCCTGGTGGAATGGCAGGCGCACAAGCCGTTCGAGTGCGTCGGCGAAGCGGACGAATCGCGCGCTGCCTTCGCCGCCCTGGCCGGGCGCGCCGAGTGGCGCGAGGATGCCCTGGTCAAGCGCTGGGCCACGCACATCGCGCCGCAACTGCCGGCGTCGGCAGCGCTGGCGACACTGCTGGCGCCACGGCCGGGCCATGCCGTGCCCGAGCGCTATCAGGCCTTGATCAACGCCATGCCGGACGGCCGCGCGCCGGGTCTGGAATGACCATGCCGGCGAGCGGCGCTGACCTGGCGGCGGCGACCTCGGTTGCCGTCTGGGGTGGCGGCCGGGAAGGTCGGGCCGCGCTGGCCGCGCTGCGGCGCCGGGATCCGGATCGCGCCCTGCACTGGATAGTCACTGCCGCCGAGCTTGAGCCGTGCCGCCAGTTTGCCGTGGATGCCGTCCCGGGTCCGGTGACCGTGCATGCCGAGGGTGCGGCCGATGCGATGCTGGGCCATTTCGATCTGGTGGTGAAATCGCCGGGCATCAGCCTGTACCGGCCCGACATCGTCGCCGCCCGCCATGCCGGCACCCGTTTCACCTCCGGCTCCGCCATCTGGTTCGCCGACCATGCGCAGGCGCGCACGATCTGTGTCACCGGCACCAAGGGCAAGAGCACCACGGCCGCACTGATTGCGCATTTGCTGCGCGGCGGCGGCCAGCGCGTGGCACTGGCCGGCAACATCGGCCGGCCGCTGCTGGATCTGGAACTGGAAGCCGAGCCGGATTGGCATGTGATCGAGCTGTCCAGCTACCAATCCGCCGATCTGGACATCGCGCCCGGGGTGGCGGTGCTGACCAATCTGGTCGAGGAACACCTGGACTGGCATGGCAGCCTGGAGCGCTACCGGCACGACAAACTGCGCCTGTTGGCGCGAGCCGCGGCGGTAGTCGCGCCGGATGGCATCGCAGTCCAGACCACCGGCCGCCTGCACCGGTTTGATGTCGCCGAAGGCTGGCAGGTCGCCGGTGCTCAGATCCGGTTCGCCGGCCAGGACCGGTTGTCTATTGCCAACCTGCCGCTGCCCGGGCGACACAATGCGGTCAATCTATGTGCGGCCTTGACTGCCATCGATGCCGCCGGGGTCGACGCGGCCGCCCTGCTGCCGCAGCTAGCCGGGTTCCAGCCGCTGCCGCACCGGCTGCAGGAACTGGGCTTGCGCGAAGGCATTGTCGCCGTCAACGACAGCATCGCCACCACGCCGGCGGCGATGCTGGCGGCTTGGCAGTGCTATCGGGATCGGCCGCTGGTGCTCGTTGTCGGCGGCCATGATCGCGGCCTGGACTGGAGCGCTGCCGTGCAGGCACTGGCGCGGCAACCGCCGCTGCGGGTGTGCGCGCAGGGAGCCAACGGCGTCCGGATCGCGGCCCTGCTGCGCGAAGCTGGCGTGCCGGTGAGCGTGCATGACGACCTGGCGGCGGCGGTGCGCGAAGGCCAGGCCGTGCTGACGCAGCATCTTCGCCGTGCCAGCCTGGCCCATGGCGGCGATGCTGGCGGCGCGGCTGGCAACAACCACAATGCCGGCGTTCTGCTGCTGTCACCGGGTGCGCCGAGCTTTCCCCAGTTCAGCGATTACACCGCCCGTGGCCGCGCCTTCGCCGCTGCCGCCGGTTATGACCCGGCCGGCATCGCCCAGATGCAAGGACTGGGGGTGGCCTGATGAATCAATCCCTTCATCCCTACAAGGTCTGGGACCTGCCCACGCGCCTGTGCCACTGGGCCCTGGTGCTGCTGCTGATGGCGCAGTGGGCCAGTGGCCAGTTCGGCCTGCTGCCGATTTCCAGCCATCTGTGGCTGGGTTATGCCCTGCTGGTGGTGATCGTGTTCCGCATCCTGTGGGGTTTTGTCGGCAGCGACAGTGCGCGTTTCAGCCATTTCCTGCGCGGCCCGGCGGCGGTGCGTGCCTACCTGGGCCGGCTGGGTTCTGATCAGCCCACGCGCTGGCCCGGCCACAATCCGGTCGGTGGCTGGTCGACCGTGTTGCTGCTGGCCCTGGCCCTGGTGCAGGCGGTCACCGGCCTGTTTGCCGAACGCTGGGGCGTGCTCGCCGGGCCGCTGGTGGAGACGGTCAGCCGCGGCACGGTGCGCAGCCTCACCGACCTGCATGGCTTGCTGCACTGGCTGCTCATGGTTGTGGTTTTGGCCCATATCGCCGCCGCCGTCTGGTACCGCTGGCACAAAGGCGAAGACCGGATCGGTCCGATCTTCGGCCGCGGCCGCATCGATCTGCCCGATGCGCCGGTCTTGCGCTTTGCCGGCACCCTGCGCGCACTGGTCGTGCTGGCGCTCAGCCTGGCCCTGGTGGCCGCCATCGCAGCCCGTGCCGCGCCCTGATACAGTGCCTTGGGGGCGTGGCCGGTCAGCCAGCGGTCATGCTCCGGCTACGGCAACCAACTTTGAGGGTGGAAGACCATGTTGAACGCAAGCCACCTCCTGCAGGGGAAGGACAACGCCATCTACCACATCAGCCCGGAGGACTCGGTCTACGAGGCGATCCGGCAGATGGCCGAAAAGGGCGTCGGCGCCCTGCTGGTGATGCAGGAAGATGCCCTCACCGGCATCGTCTCGGAGCGGGATTACGCACGCAATGTCATCCTCAAGGGGCGTTCCTCCAAGGGCACCCGGGTGGCGGAGATCATGTCGCAGCCGGTGATCACGGTGTCACCGTCAGCCAGCCTGAAGGAATGCATGCACGTGGTTACCGAGGAGCGGGTTCGGCACCTGCCGGTGGTCCAGGACGGTCGCGTGCTCGGTGTGCTTTCCATTGGCGACCTGATCAAGGCGCAACTGGACGAGCAGGCACGCCAGATCGAGCAGTTGCAGACCTACATCGCCGGGTGATCGACAGGCAGGGTAGCGGTCCGGCCGCAGTCGGACGGCCGGCCTATGCGTGGTCCAGGGGGATGGATCGGTGACACCCTCGTCGGCACAGACCAGGCTGAACCAGTTGCTGAACCAGCATGGCGCCCGATTGCGTGCGCTGGTGCTGCGTCATTGCTCATCAAATCAAGGGCTTGACCCGGACGACATCGAGCAGGAAGTGCGCATCCGCCTGTGGCGGGCAGTCGAGCGTGAGACAAACACCGCTTTGCCTGCGTCTTATATCCAGCGGGTGGTGGTCACCACGGTGATCGACGCCCTGCGCCGCAGCAAGGCCGATCAGACCGTAGCGCTGCCCGAGCCTGGCCAGGAAGCCGGTGTCGAGGCCCTGCTGGAACAGATCGGGCCGGTGCGCAGCGCCAGTGATCGGCAACGCCTGGACATGGTCCAGGCAGCGATCCAGGCGCTGCCCGAGCGGCGCCGCCAGCCGGTACGCCTGGGTTTGCAGGGCTTCACGCCCGATGAGATCGGCGAACTGCTGGAGATGACCGGCACCATGGCCAAGAACCTGATGTATCGCGGCCTGTACGAATTGCGCGACCGCCTGCGGGCGGCGGGACTGGACGGACTTGAAGACGATGACTGACAAGACCCTTGCGACACTGTATCGACAGGCCTGCGCCGACGACGCCGGATTGCTGGCGAGCGTGGATGCTGACGATCTGATCGGCCTGACCCATGGCCGGCTGAGCGGCGCCCGCCGCCAGGCTGTGGTCGATGCCATCGCCCGATCGCGGGAACTGGCCGCCGCCTGGCGCATGGCCCGCGACAGCGGCGACTGGGCGGCGGCCGTGGCCGCCGAGTTGGCCGAAGACTGCCGCGATGACCTGGCGGCCCGCCGCCGCCAGCGCAGCCTTTCAGCCGCGCCGGCCCGGCCGGCTGTCGCCCGCCTGCGCGGATCGCGCTGGGCGATGGCTGCGGCGGTGTCCGGACTGGCGGTTGCCGCCGCGTTTCTGGCCCAACCCTGGCAGGTGCCTGGCGGCCAGGATGATGCCGGTCTGGCCGGCAGCGGCGATGCCGACAGCTACACCGTCGACGCCATCCTGAGCACTTCGTTCGACCGCGCCAGTCGCGGCGGCGATCCCGATGTCATCTTCAATGCCCGGCTGCCGTCGGTGCACGAGGACAGCATCTTCGATGGCAGCTTCGGCAACGGCGGCATCTGACCGCCCCGACCTGATCGACAGACCCTGACCGGCCGCGTCGCGCCCCGACCGGCCGCGTCGCAGCGCAACTGCCATCAACGCAGGTTCGACGCGTCGCCAATACCTCGACACTTTCCTGCCGCTGCCGCGCCGCTGCAGCGGAACTTTCCCTGGCTGCCGCCAGTCTGCATAGCTTGGAATCGGTCCGGTTCGGCTACAATGCGCGGCCAGCCGGTCCGCTGCCGAATCATTTCCGCCCCAGGAGGTTTCACATGCTGTTGCGTCGTGCCGCTATTACCGCGGCTTTCATTTTTGCCACCTCGGCCGCTGTCGCCCAGGCTCCCCAGGGCGGGCAGGCGCCGGCCATCGACAAGAACAAGCTGAGCTATGCCATTGGCTTCCAGCTCGGTAGCGAATTCCGCGACAAGCAGGCCGATATCGACCTGCCGACCGTGATCCGCGGCCTGCAGGATGCCCACGCCGGCCGTGAAGCCACGGTGCCGGCGCCGGAAATGCAGCAGAATCTCGTTGCCTATCAGGAAAAGATGATGGGTGAGGCGCGTCAACGCCTGCAGCAGATGGCTGCCGAGAACAAGACCAAGAGCGACCGCTTCCTGGCCGAGAACCGCAGCAAGACCGGCATCCAGTCGCTGCCCAACGGTATCCAGTACCGGGTCATCGAAGCCGGCAGCGGTCGCAGTCCGACCGTCAGCAGCGAGGTCAGCATCCACTACCGTGGTTCGATCGCAGCCTCCGGCCTGGAGTTCGACAGCTCGTTCGCGCGTGGCCAGCCGGTGACCTTCCAGGTCGACGAAGTCCTGCGTGGCTGGCAGGAAGTGCTGCCGCGGATGAAGATCGGCGACCACTGGCAGGTCTTCCTGCCGCCGGAAATGGCCTATGGCGAACGCGGCCAGCCGCCGATCGGCCCGAACGAAGCGCTCGCCTTCGACATCAAGCTGCTCGAAATCAAGTAAAGGTGGCCGGGCGCCGGTGACCAGGGCCCGCCACAACCACTGTCGGCAAGACGCCATCGGTGCCATTGGCGTGATCGCAAGCCTGGCGCGTTGCGATGATGCCTGCCGCAGGGCCAAACCCGACGGGGCGGAGCGATCCGCCCCGTTCGCGTTGCCGGTAGCACTGGCCAGTTCCGGCCGCAGGATGCCCGCCTGATGCCGACGACCGGTGACCCACACTACTGGCGCGACCTGGCCGGACGGCTGCTGCCGCTGGACGCGGTGCCGACGCCGGATCCTGCCAACCTGGATCTTTTGACCCGTTACTGGGGCGGTCGGCGGCCATTGGCGCAGGCGGCGGTTCTGGTGCCGCTGATCGCCCGGCACAACGGCCTGAGCGTGCTGCTGACCCGACGCAATGACCAGCTTAGGCTGCACGGCGGCCAGATCAGTTTTCCCGGCGGCCGCATCGACCCTGGCGACGCCGATGCCGTGCAGGCAGCGCTGCGCGAAACCCAGGAGGAAGTGGGCGTGCCGGCGCACCGCGTGGCGCCGCTGGGGCGCCTGGCAGCAATGGCCACGATCAGCCAGTTCGTGGTCGAACCGGTGGTCGCGCGTCTGGCCCCCGACTACGAGCTGCGCCTGGATCCGCGCGAAGTCAGCAGTGCGTTCGAGTTGCCCCTGGCGCGGGTCGCGGAACTGGCGCTATGGCGCGCCTATCAGCCGGTCTCGCCGGTACCCGGTCTGGAACTGCAGGCACTGGATTACCAGGGCCACACGATCTGGGGCGTGACCGCCATGATCCTGCAGGAGCTGGCGGCGCGCATGCACGGCATGGACCTGTAACCCGGCTCGTGGGCTCGCGCCATCCGTAGCCCATTTCAACGACAACCAAGGAGACCCGGTGATGACGACCGGAGCCAAGACCAGCGCCCCGTCCACGACCACATTCCATAACACCGTGATCGATGCCGCGACCGTGGCCGCACATCTGGATGCGCCCGGCTGGATCCTCCTGGACTGCCGTTTCGATCTGGCCGATGCCAACGCCGGCTGGCAGGCCTGGGGTCGCAGCCATATCCCCGGCGCCTTCTACGCGCACCTTGAAACCGACCTGTCGGATATGGGCAAGTCCGGGCTGGGCCGGCACCCGCTGCCCGAGCCGGAGGTATTTGCCGCCATCCTCGGCCGCTTCGGCATCCAGCCCGAACACCAGGTGATCTGTTATGACGCCGCCGGTGGCGCGCTGGCGGCGGCGCGTGCCTGGTGGCTGCTGCGCACCCTCGGCCATGAGGCGGTGGCGGTGCTTGATGGCGGCTGGGATGGCTGGTGCCAGGCCGGCTTGCCAGTGGATTCCGGCGCCGTCCAGCACCAGGCCGAAAGCTATCCGCTGGCCTGGCAGGCCGACCGCTACCTGCTTGATGCCCAGGCCTTGACCACGGCGGCGCAGGAGCAGGGCGATCTGCTCATCGACGCCCGCGGCGCGGCCCGCTTCCAGGGACGCGAGGAGCCGATCGACGCCGTCGCCGGCCATGTCCCCGGCGCCGTGAACCGGCCCTTTGGCGACAATCTGGTGGCGGGCCGGTTCAAGCCGGCGGCGCAATTGCGCGAGGAGTTCCTGGCTCTGCTTGACGGCCGTCAAGCCGGGCAGGTGCTGCACATGTGCGGCTCCGGCGTCAGTGCCGCGCACAATATCCTGGCGATGGAGCATGCCGGGTTGTCCGGCTCGCGCTTGTATGCACCGTCCTGGAGCGGCTGGATCATCGATCCGGCCCGGCCGGTGGCGCGCGCGGGCGGCTGAGGCTTTAGAACAGACGCGCCGTGGAAACTGCAACGGCGCGAAGAATTCAGCCGCCGGCCTTGAGCCGCGCCACCAGGGCCCGCATTGCGCCCTGGGTCTCGTCACCGAACCAGGCGTCGGTCATCGCCTGGAAGTCGCCATGTTCCGAGCTGGTAAAGATCTCGTCCAGGTCACGCCGGGCCAGGCGGCGGGTCGACAGCATCGCCTGACGCGGCAGCGCCAGCAGATTCCGGCACCAATCCCTGGCCGCAGCCAGCACCTCACCGGGGGGCTGCAGCGCATCGACCATGCCGACCGCCAGGGCTTGCCTGGATTCGATCAGGGCGCCGGTGACCAGCAGTTGCTCGGCCGGGCGGGCACCGATCTGGCGGCGCAATGCGGCCTGGATCCAGGCCGGCACCGGCAAACCGACTTCGACTTCGTTGAGGCCAATCCGGAATGGCCCGTCGGCCATTACCCGGTAATCGCAGAACAGCGCGAGCACGGCGCCGCCGGCCGGGCTGTGGCCATCGATCGCCGCGGCGATCGGCACCGGACTGCGCGCCAGGCGGGCGGTGATGCCGAACAGGCTGCGCCAGAACTGGGTCATCTCCTCGCGCGACAGGCCCAGCAGCACCGGCACGTCCAGGCCGGCACTGAATACGCCCGGGCCACCGGCGATGATGATCGCGCTGGCCTCCTCGGCGATGGCGGCATCGACCGCCTCGGTCAGCAGCCCGACCAGTTCCGGATCCAGGGCATTGACCGGGGGTCGTGCCAGTTGGATGGTGCGGATGCCGTCGGCGTCGTGGTTGATCTTCAAGCTCATCGCAAATCCCTGTTCCAGCGGTAGTGGACGCCATAGTCTATGGTCGCCGAGGCGTTGGCGGGAACCTCCACCAGGAAGTCGATGCTGCTGTCGTCGAACGGCTGGTGGCCATGGCTGGCATCGACCAGACGCCATTGCCGCCAGCGCCACAGATGTTCGCGCACGCGTACCTGCGCATCCTGGCCGGTGCCGTTGTCCAGGCGGATGCGGACTTTCTCGGTCAGGCCCAGATCGTCCTCGTCGATGTCCAGATCCAGCATCCGGCGCTCGCCGGAAAGGCCGTCAGCGGCGCCGATGCCGACATCCAGGCGTTGCCCGGGATGGTGCCCGGGTAGCGGCTGCTCGGCCAGGAACTCGATCGTGCCGTCGCGGCCATCCTCGATCAGGATGCGGGCGCGGCCTGGTGGCAGCGCAATGTCATCGACCAGATGGAAGCCGACGCTGTGGCTGACGCTGCGGCTGGCGCCATGGTGCCCGGGCGAGGTCTGCGGCACGCGCTGGCTGCTGGTCGATGCATTGCTGGCGGCATACAACAACTCCCGGCGGCAATCCAGTCCACGTTGCTCGGGCATCAGCGTGATCTGCTGGCTGCTGCCATCGGGCAGGTCCAGGGTCGAGGCGAAACGGTAGCTGGCCGCCTGGGCGCTTGCCTTGCTGTGATCGCCACCGCGGGCCGCCGCCGGCAGCGAGTCGCTCTGCCAGGGCTCGCCTGCAATCAGCTTCAGCGTGGCGTCGGCGAAGCTGTGTCCGGAGCGGTTGACGACACGGCCATGGGCGGCGAAATCCAGCCGGCAGGCCGCGCCCGGGTGCATGCGCACGACATATTCAGGCCGCCAGGCCAGGCCGCTGGTGGCGTAGATCAGGCCCAGCGTTTGCCGGCCGGCTTGCGCGGCTTCCACACCCAGGCGCAACTGCGGCACCGCGCTTAAGGGCGTGGCCGGTGCCGGCATGCGGATCCGGCTGTAGTCGTTGATGCTGATCAGGCCGCCATCGGCCAGGCGCAGGCTCAGCGGCAACTCGGCCGACAGCAGTTCGCCGGTGAGAACGTTCAGCTCACCGGCCAGGTGCTGCTCGACCGTCACCTGGCGGCCGAGGTTGCGCTGCAAGAGTATTTCGCTGCGCAGCGGCTCGGCATCGAAACGCTGGCTCAGGACGCGGCCCTGGGACAAGGTCGTGGTCAGGGCGGCGGCGTCCAGATAGCGCGGAAAGCCGTGCAGGGTGAGGGTGCCGGCACCGCTGCCGACCTCGACGCTGCGCTGTTCATGGACGATGGCATGGCCGGGCACCGGTTCCAGATCGACCGGGCCGCCGAACAGGGCCTGGGCATCCTGGCCGCCATAGATGGTGAGGGCGTATCGGGGGACTGGTCGCGGCTCGGCGCGGCTCTGGTCGGCCGGGCCGGATGGAGTCTGCGTGCTGCCGGTTGTCGGATCCTGCGTGACTGCCCGGGTCTGGGCGCTGGCATCGGCTGCGTGCGTGCTGGCGCTCAAGGCCAGCATCAGCATGGCGGCAATTGCCAGTAAATCGGGGACGACTGGCCTTGCCGCCACCAGCCTGGAATGGCTGAAGCCCGGCACGAAAACGGATCCGCCCAGCCCAGGCCCGGTCGCGGCCTGCGCTATCCTCGGCGCCTTAAATCGTTTCCTGTCAGGAGAAAAAATGCGCATCATCGCCTTTGTCGTCTGGGGAGTTGCCTGCGTAGCGTCGCTGGCGGTCATGACCGCCGCGCCGGTGCTGGCCGGCGATCGGATCGGTCTGGTCGCCGAAGATGCCTGGCTGCGGGCCGCGCCACCGACGGCGCCGGTGCGTGCCGGTTATCTGATTCTACGCAACCGCGGTGAGCAGGATGTCAGCGTTGTCGGCGCCGATAGTCCGTTCTTTGGCGCGGTGGAAATCCATGAGATGGTCCATGCCGATGACGACACCATGCGCATGCGCCCGGTCAGTGAACTGGTGGTTCCTGCCGGCGGCCAGGTCGACCTGGAACCGGGCGGGCTGCACCTGATGCTGTTCCGCGCACAACAGCCGCTGGCCGAAGGCGACACGGTGACCGTAAGCCTGCGGTTGGCCGATGGCGGCGCGCTGGATGTGGAACTGGTGCAGCGCTGATCGCTGTCTGATCGCGGCGTCGACGCCCGGTCTTGGATTCGTGCGCCGATGCCGATGCTGATGCTGATGCTCATTCCGGGCCGCCCATGGACTGGGTTATGCCCGGGATTGAAGGCCTGAAAGCAAACCGCCGCCGGTGATCGGCGGCGGTACGAGCAACCGGAGCGCCATGTCGGCGGCTCCGGTTTTCGGCAGGGCGTTGCCGGGTGCAGCGCGTCGCCCGACAGGCCTCAGAAGTCGAACTTGATGCCCTGGGCCAGAGGCATGGCGTCGGACCAGTTGATGGTATTGGTCTGCCGGCGCATGTAGACCCGCCAGGCATCGGAGCCGGACTCGCGGCCGCCGCCGGTTTCCTTCTCGCCACCAAAGGCACCGCCGATCTCGGCGCCGGAGGTACCGATGTTGACGTTGGCGATGCCGCAGTCCGAACCGGCGGCAGACAGGAAGCGCTCGGCGACCCGCAGATCGGTGGCGAACACCGACGAGCTCAGGCCCTGGGGCACGCCGTTCTGCAGTTCGATCGCCTCATCGAGCGTGCGGTAGGGGATCACATACAGGATCGGCGCGAAGGTTTCAGTCTGCACCACCTCGGCATCGTTGGCGACGCCGGTGATGATGGTCGGGCGCACGAAGTTGCCGGGCCGGTCCAGGGCCTCGCCGCCGGTGACCACGGTGCCGCCGGCAGCCTTGGCCCGGGCGATGGCATCCAGGTAGCCCTTGACCGCGTCGGCGTCGATCAGCGGGCCCATCAGGTTGGCCGGATCGGTGGGATCGCCGATGCGCTTCTCGACCTGGGCGTAGGCGTTCTTCAGTGTCGACACCACTTCGTCATGCAGCGATTCGTGCACGATCAGGCGCCGGGTCGAGGTGCAGCGCTGGCCGGCGGTGCCGACGGCACCGAACACGATTGCCGGAATCGCCAGCTTCAGGTCGGCGCTCTCGTGCAGGATGATGGCGTTGTTGCCGCCCAGCTCCAGCAGCGAGCGACCGAAGCGGCGGGCGACGCGCTCGCCGACGGTGCGGCCGACGCGGGTCGAGCCGGTGAAGCTGACCAGGGCGACGCGCTCGTCGTCGACCAGCTTCTGCGCCAGCGAATGATCGTTGTCGTTGAACAGGAAGAACAGGTCGGGGAAGCCGCCTTCCTTCAGCGCCTCGTTGCAGATGCGCATGGTGGCGACGGCGGTCAGCGGCGTCTTGCCCGACGGCTTCCAGATGCAGATGTCGCCGCAGACTGCGGCCAGGAAGGCATTCCAGCTCCACACCGCGACCGGGAAGTTGAACGCCGAGATGATGCCGACCAGGCCCAGCGGATGCCATTGCTCATACATGCGGTGGCCGGGACGCTCCGAGTGCATGGTCAGGCCGTAGAGCATGCGCGACTGGCCAACCGCGAAGTCGGCGATGTCGATCATCTCCTGCACTTCGCCGTCGCCCTCGGCCTTGGACTTGCCCATTTCCAGCGCGACCAGCGAGCCCAGCGCATCCTTGTGCTTGCGCAGGGCATCGCCACACAGGCGGACGGCCTCGCCACGGCGCGGCGCCGGCGTCGTGCGCCAGGTCTGGAACGCCGCCTGGGCGCGGCCGATCAGGGTTTGGTAGTCAGCGGCGGTGCTGGCCTGCACGGTGGCAATGCGCTCGCCCGTGGTCGGGTTCATCGATTCGATGGCGCCGGCGTCGGTGGCTGGCGACCATTCGCCTTGGCCCAGATAGGTGCCCGGGTTGCTGTCGGTCAGGCCGAGATTTTTGAGAATGTCCATGGAACTCCGTAACTGCTGGTGGGTGCAGGCCGGCAGCGCCACTGGAATTTTCGGCAGCCGGCCCATGAGAACAGGGAATCTGCCGATTATATCGCGTCCGTCGGACCGGCCGCGCCAGTCGGGCAGTCCAGCCGGTAGCGGCCAAGGTCGCACAGCGCCCGTTGCCGGAGAGCGGCCAAGGCGTTGCCTGTATCATGGCCGGTTGAAATCACTGGGTGAGTAGCGACCGATGCAGACATGGTTGGTGACCGGCGGCGCCGGTTTCATTGGCGGCAATTTCGTGCTCGATCTGTTTGCTCGCAAGGCGGGTGTGCGGGTGATCAACCTGGACGCGCTGACCTACGCAGGCAACCCGGACACGCTGGCGGCGCTGGCCGACGAGCCGGGCCATGTTTTCGTCCAGGGCGACATCGGCGACCGTGATCTGGTGGCCCGATTGCTGGCCGAGCACCAGCCCCAGGCGATCATCAATTTCGCTGCCGAGAGCCATGTCGACCGCTCCATCGACGGCCCGGCCGCCTTCGTCCAGACCAATGTCAACGGCAGCTTCACCTTGCTCGACTGCGCGCTGGCGTACTGGCGCGAGTTGCCGGCCGACCAGGCGCAGGCGTTCCGTTTCCTGCATGTCTCCACCGACGAGGTCTATGGCTCGCTGGGGGCGACCGGCAAGTTCCTGGAGACCACGCCGTACGCGCCCAACTCCCCGTACTCGGCCTCCAAGGCGGCCAGCGATCATCTGGTGCGCGCCTATCACCACACCTATGGCCTGCCGACGCTGACCACCAACTGTTCGAACAATTACGGGCCGTTCCAGTTTCCCGAGAAGCTGATTCCGCTGGTCATCGCCAAGGCGCTGGCCGGGGAGCCGTTGCCGATCTACGGCGATGGCCGCAATGTGCGCGACTGGCTCTACGTCGGCGATCATTGCTCGGCGATCAACGCCGTGCTTGAGCGCGGCCGCACCGGCGAGGTCTACAACGTCGGCGGCGATGCCGAGCGCGAGAACATTCAGGTGGTGCGCACCCTGTGCGAGCTGCTCGATCAGCGCCGTCCGCGCGCCGATGGCGGCAGCTACAGCGATCAGATCAGCTTCGTGCGCGACCGTCCCGGCCACGACCGGCGCTATGCCATCGATTCGACCAAGCTGCAGTCCGAACTGGGCTGGCGGCCGAGCGAGAGCTTTGAATCGGGCATTGCCCGCACCGTCGACTGGTACCTGGCCAACCAGGCCTGGACCGACCGGGTGCTGGATGGCAGCTATCGCGGCGAGCGCCTGGGCGTGGCCGGCTGAGTGATGAAACGATTCCAGAATTTCCACGCCGGCAACCGCAGGGCGGCGCTTCGCGCAGCCGCCGCGAGCTGCCGGCCAGCGCATGGAGACAAGGCATGAGCATCGGCAAGGGCATCATCCTGGCGGGCGGTTCCGGCACCCGGCTGTATCCACTGACCCAGGTGGTCAGCAAACAGCTTCTGCCGGTCTACGACAAGCCGATGATCTACTACCCGCTCAGCACCCTGATGCTGGCCGGCATCCGCGAAGTGCTGGTGATCACCACGCCGCACGAGCAGGCGCTGTTCAAGGCGCTGCTTGGTGATGGTTCGCAGTGGGGCATGGCGATCAGCTACGCGGTCCAGCCCGAGCCCAACGGCCTGGCCGAGGCCTTCATCATCGGCCGGGATTTCGTGGACGGCCAGCCGTCCTGCCTGATCCTGGGCGACAACATCTTCCACGGCCATGGCCTGGTCGAGGTCCTGCGTGAGGCGGCCGGAAACACCCGCGGTGCGACGGTGTTCGGCTACTGGGTCGCCGATCCGGAACGCTATGGCGTGGCCGAGTTCGATGCTACTGGCCAGGTGCTCAGCCTGGAAGAAAAGCCCGAGCAGCCCAAGTCCAGCTACGCCGTCACCGGCCTGTACTTCTATGACGGACGCGCCTGCGATTTCGCCGCCGGCCTGGAACCATCGCCACGCGGCGAGTTGGAGATCACTGATCTCAACCGCTGCTACCTGACCGACGGTTCGCTGTCCTGCCAGCGCCTGGGCCGCGGCTATGCCTGGCTGGACACCGGCACTCATGAATCGCTGCAGCAGGCCGGCAATTTCATCCAGACCCTGGAAGAACGGCAGGGCCTGAAGATCGCCTGTCCGGAAGAAGTCGCGCTGGCCAACGGCTGGATCGATGCCGAACAGGTCCGCCGTCTGGCCGGGCCGCTGGCCAAGAACGGCTACGGCCGCTACCTGCTGCGTCTGGTCCAGGGAGATCCGTACCGGTGAACTTCGTCCAGACCGATCTGCCCGGCGTGGTCATCATCGAGCCCAAGGTGTTCGGTGATGACCGCGGCTTCTTCCTGGAAAGCTTCCATCGCCAGCGTTTTGCCGACAACGGCATCGAGCTGGAAGTGATGCAGAGCAACCTGTCGCGCTCGGCCCATGGCGTGCTGCGTGGCCTGCACTACCAGTGGCCCAATCCGCAGGGCAAGCTGGTGCAGGTGCTGGAAGGCGAGGTCTACGATGTCGCCGTCGATATCCGCCAGGGCTCGCCGACCTTCGGCCGCTGGACCGCCTGCGTGCTGTCGGCGCAGAACAAGCGCCTGTTCTGGGTTCCCGAAGGCTTTGCCCACGGCTTTGTGGTCACTTCCGAGCACGCCCTGTTCGGCTATCACTGCACGGCCGTGTACGACCCGGTGGCCGATGCCGGCATCGCCTGGAACGATGCCGCCCTGAGCATCAACTGGCCGCTAGCCGAACCGCTGCTGTCGGGCAAGGATGCCGCCGCGCCCTTGCTGGCGCAGGTGCCGGCAGCACGCCTGCCGGTCTACGAGGGCTGAGCCGTGGCCGGCATCCTGCTGCTGGGCGGCAACGGCCAGGTCGGCTTCGAGCTGCTCCGCCACCTGGCGCCGCTGGCACCGGTGCATGCGGCGACGCGCAGTGGCCGCTTGCCCGCCGGCGCGCCTTGTCTGAGCGTCGACCTGGCGCAGCCGGGATCGGCGGCAGACGCAATCGCCCAGGTGCAGCCCAGTGTGATCGTCAATGCCGCTGCCTACACCGCGGTCGATCGCGCCGAGGATGAGATCGAACTGGCGCAGCGCATCAATGGCCAGGCCCTGGCCGAGATCGGCGCCGGCGCCCGCGAGCACTCGGCCCTGGTCGTGCATTACTCCACCGACTACGTATTTCCCGGCGATGCCGACACGCCCTACGGCGAGCACGATGCCACCGGCCCGGTATCCAGCTACGGCGCCAGCAAGCTCGCCGGTGAGCAGGCGCTGGCCGCCAGCGGCGCCGAACACATGATTTTCCGCACGGCGTGGGTGTATGCCGCCCGCGGCCACAATTTCCTGCGCACCATGCTGCGCCTGGCCGCAGAGCGCGAGCAGCTTTCGGTGGTCGATGATCAGCTCGGCTCGCCGACACCGGCCTGGCTGATCGCCGCCGCCAGCGCCCAGGCCATCGCCCGCTGGCGCCATGCTGAGCCCGGCGCGCGCGCCGGCCTGCAGGGCATCTGGCATCTGACCAGCAGCGGCCATACCAGTTGGCATGGTTTTGCCCGCGCCATCTTCGAACGCGCCGCCGATACCGGCCTGCTCGCGCGGATACCGCAGCTTGCCGCCATCGGCAGCGACCAGTTCCCGACCCGGGCCAAGCGACCGGCCTGGTCGGTGCTCGACAACCAGCGTTTTTGCCGGCACTTCGGCCTGCACCTGCCGCCTTGGCAGGAAGGCCTGGACCAGGTGCTCATGGAACTTGCCGAATGTTGATTCCCGTCATCCTTTCCGGCGGTGCCGGCACCCGGCTGTGGCCGGTATCGCGCCGCACCAGCCCCAAGCCCTTCATCCGTCTGCCGGACGGTGAAAGCCTGCTGGCCAAGACCCTGATCCGCGCCCTGCATGTCGCCGATCCGCAGGCACCGGTGCTGACCGTGACCGGCCGCGAGCATTACTTCCTGACCCGCGAGGAGTACGCCAAGGTAGCCGGCAGCGGGCAGCGCGAATTGCCATTCGTGCTGGAACCGTGCGGCCGCAACACCGCGCCTGCTGTGCTGGCCACGGCCCTGAAGCTGCAGCGCGATCATGGCGACGAGGTGCACATGCTGGTGCTGCCGGCCGATCACCTGATCACCGATCTGGACGGTTTCGCCGATTGCGTGGCGCAGGCACGGCAGTTGGCCGCGCAGGGCCACCTGGTCACCTTCGGCCTGGTGCCGGACCGGCCGGAAACCGGCTATGGCTACATCCGCCGTGGTCCGGCGATCGCCGGCAGCGACGGTTACCGAATCGACCGTTTCGTCGAGAAGCCGGATGCGGCGACGGCGCAGCGCTTCCTCGATGGCGGCGAGCATTACTGGAACTCGGGCATGTTCTGCTTTCCGGTCGGTGCCCTGCTGGCCAATGCCGAGCGGGTGGCGCCGGATCTGCTCGCCGCCGTCCAGGGCAGCCTGCCCGCCACCGCTAACAACATTCTGACCGAACTGGACGGCGACGCCTTCGCCCGGGTCGCGGACATTTCCGTGGACTACGCAATCATGGAGCCGGCCGGGGAGCAGGGCGCCGTGGTGCCGGCCCGGTTCGACTGGAGCGATATCGGTTCCTGGGATGCGCTGGGTGCGCTGACGCCGGCCGATGACAGCGGCAACCGCGTCGTCGGTCAGGCGCTGATGGTGGATTCGCACGATTGTGATGTCCGTGCCGAATCGCGCCTGGTCGCCATGGTGGGTGCCCGCGACCTGGTGGTGGTGGAGACGCCGGACGCGGTGCTGGTGGCCGATCGCGGCCATGTCCAGCAGGTCAAGCAGGTGGTCGACCAGTTGCGCGACCGCGGTCATGACAGCACCGAATTGCACCTCACCGTGCAGCGGCCCTGGGGCAGCTACACCATTCTTGAGGACGCCGAGGACTGCAAGGTCAAGCGTCTGGTGGTCAAGCCCGGCCAGGTGCTCAGCCTGCAGCTTCATCATCGCCGCAGCGAGCACTGGACGGTGGTGCAGGGCACGGCCAAGGTGCGCATCGGCGACGAGGAGTTCCTGCTCGAGCGCAACCAGTCGGCCTATATTCCGGTCCAGACCCTGCACCGGCTGGAAAACCCCACCGACCAGGACATCGCCCTGATTGAAGTGCAGTGCGGCGACTACTTCGGCGAGGACGACATCGTCCGCCTGGAAGATGTCTACGGCCGCGACACCGCACCGGCGGCCTGACTGCCGCGGCGGCCACGTCTGCTGTCGGCCGCCGCCTTTGCCGACTGCCTATCGTCCTCCGTTTGCCGTCGGCACGCGTCGGCGCGGCGGCTCCACGTCATCGCCGGTGCATGTCCGTGCCGCCGGCCGGCAACACGACCGGCATGCGTGTCGCCATCAACCCTGGCTGACCAGCCGGAAGCCGATGTGCGACATGGGGCTGTGCGGGTCGCTGCCGCGTCGGGCGCTGGGGCGATAGGACATGCAGTAGTCCTCGTTGCACAGGAACGAGCCGCCGCGGATCACCCGTTTCGGCGCATCGGCGGGCACGCCCGGATCGGCGGGGTCGTAAGACGTGGCCGGTCCGGATGGATTGTCGATGGCACCACGCGCGTTCTGTGCCTGCTGCTGGAAGAAGTCGGCGCGATACCAGTCGGCAACCCATTGCCAGGCGTTGCCGGTCATGTCGTACAGGCCGTAGCCGTTGGCTGGAAACGACTTCACGCGCGAGGTGCCGACCGCACCACCGGCGCGGGCGCTGACCACCGGAAACGGGCGTTGTGTCACGTCCCAGTAGTTGGCCAGCCGACCGCCGTCGGCGGCGAGCAGCTCGTCGCCCCAGGCGTAGGTGGCCTGTTCCAGGCCGCCACGCGCGGCGAACTCCCATTCGGCCTCGGTCGGCAGCCGCTTGCCGGCCCAGTCGGCATAGGCCAGCACATCCTCGTGGCTGACCTGCACCACCGGGTGATCGCCCTTGCCCTGAAGGGTACTGTGCGGGCCGTGCGGATGACGCCATTGCGCGCCCGGCACGTAGCTCCACCAGCGTGAATAGTCATCTTGCCGTACCGGCGCGGCGGTGCCGGTGAACACCATGGCGCCGGGGACAAGGACATGCTCCGGCGGGCGCGGCACCCCCGGCGGCAATTGCACGCGGATGGTTTCCCAGTCGGGCTTGCGCTCGGCGGTGGTGATGTAGCCGGTCTGGTGCACGAACTGCGCGAACTGGTCGTTGGTGACGTGGGTGCTGTCCATCCAGAAGCCCGCCACGCGGACCGGGTGTTCGGGTTTTTCGTTGCGCTGCGCGAGGCGGTGGTCGCTGCCCATCAGGAAGGTGCCGCCCGGAACCCAGGCCATGCCCGATGGCCCGCGGACACCGTCGCCCAGGATCACCCGGTGCGGGCGTGGGCCGGCCAGGAAGCGCCCGCCGATGATTCCGCCAACGGCGGTCATGGCGGCCAGGGCCGTGCCGCCGAGCAGCAATTGGCGGCGCGTCAGGCGCCCGGTACGTTTTGTCATGGTCCTGCGCCTGCACCGGTGTCCGTGTCGTGCCGGGTCTGTGGGCGGGCCTGGGCATGATCGATCATGGCGGCGGCCGGTCAGCGGCGGTCCGGCGCCAGCGGCGCGCAGACGTTGCCGAAATGGGCGGCGATGATGGCCAGGTCGGCGCCGTCGGTCCTGCCGTCGTGGTTGAAGTCGTACCAGGACGATTGCGCCACGCCTTCGTGCAGGTTCATCTGGCTCAGCTCCTGCCAGTTGTCCAGGTCGGCCTGGTCGACGATGAAGTCGCGGTTGCCATCACCCGGACACTGGATTTCGTCGTAGCGGTAATTGTAGTCCGCCACCGCATCCTGCCGGTTGATCCGGGCACCGAGTACCGCATGCGCGGCCTGCGCTCCGGGGTCCAGGGCGGAGACATCCAGCGGCGGTGTTCCCATTGCCAGTTCCGTGCCCTCCTTGTCGAGCACCGGGTTGGGCCAGGCCAGCATGTCGATGCGGTACAACTCGTCGGTATCGGTGTTGACACCGGTGTAGGTGGAGTTCACCGGCTCGAGCAGGTCTTCGGTGTAGGTCTTGCGATTCAGGCGTACCAGCTTGTAGACGCCGTCGCTTGCCGCCTTGGACGAATCCGGCAGTACTTTGGTTACATCCTGCGGATCCAGCGACTTGCGCAGCGACATGACCTGGCCGCAATGATCGAAACCGGCCTCGGGCACGCCGTCCAGGCCCGACCCGGCGCCGTACCAGATGCCACCCTGGTCGTCGCACAAGGCCTTGTTGGGGAAGATCACGAAGCAGGTGTCGGCGGCCTCCACCACGCAGGGCTGGGGCACGATGCTGGTGGCCGGATTGCTGAAGTTGGTGCCCATTTCGGTGAAGTTGATCTGGCGCAGCGCATCCTGCCCGGGATTGCTCAGATAGGCCAGCATGGCCTCGGCATCCAGCGGCCGGGCGGCATCGATGTAGGCGTCGATATCGGCCCCGGCGATGTCGGCGAACAGGCGATACAGGTCCGGCGAGCTGACCTGGTGCGGCACTTCCCGGCCCGGTTCGGCAACCAGCGGCCCGGCCACCAGCAGCGGCACGCTGATGCCGGTCTGGTAGGGCGAGCCCTTGGCGCGCGCCGGGTCGAACCGGCCCGGTGTGGTGAGCTTCACGCTGTTGACGTAGGTGCCATTGTCGCTCATCACCACCACCACGGTGTTGGTGTGGGCCGGGTCGTAATCCAGCGTGCCGTCCGGCGCCCAGCGGGCCAGCCCCATCCCGACCAGCAAGCGGCCGATTTCCCGGTCCATGGCCTCGACCATCAGATTGGTGACCAGGCGGTCATCCACCATGCCGATGATCACGCCCGGCGCGCCTTCCATGTCGGAAACAGGGGAACAGACCAGGTTGTCGTTGCGGCCCGGCGTATCCTCGGCAATCAACGCCAGCGGCGGCACCTGCAAAGGCGTGTGGATGGCCGAATAACCCAGGGTCAGCATCCAGGGCCTGTCCCCGGGCTGGGCCGTCGCCCAGGCGATGGCGCGATCGGTTTCCAGGGTGCTGCGGTAGCCGCGTGCGGACGGGTCGTTGGCCAGCACTTCCCCGGCGTTGCCGGCGTGGTCGCTCCAGACGAACTTGCCGGTGTAATAGCCGTTCTGGGCCATGAAGTCGATGTAATCGGGCGCGCTGGCCTGGCAGGCCTGGCCGGGATCGAAGATGCCGCCGCGCTCCAGGCAGGCCCGGCCCGGCGTCCTGAGGTCGGCGGCGTCGTTGCGCACGATCGCTTCGCAACGGTCATCGACGAAGTAGCAGGCGCCGCTGTCGGCGCCGTTGACGCTATCCATCGTGGTGTTGGGCACGAAGCCGCAGCTGTAGGGACCGTCGGCCGTGTTGTCGCCGAAGGTGGCCAGGCCGGCACGGGTGTCGATCGGGTAGGGCGCGCCGTCCAGGTAGCCGTCGAAGTGATCCCAGCCCAGCGTCCACATGGTCTGCAGGCCGTAGGGCAGGTTGGCCGAGGTGTCCAGGTTGGTGCCGGTCAGGTGCATTTTGCCGATCAGGGCGCTGGTGTAGCCGACGGTTTCCAGCAGCTTGGGCAAGGTCACCTCGTAGGGCGAGATTTCCGAATTGGCCAGATCGGTCTGCACCACCGCGTTGAGGATGTTGGTGCTGGACGGGTAGCGCCCGGTGAAGAAGGTCGCGCGCGTCGGCGTGCAGGTGGGCATGGCCCAGGCATTGCGGAACTTCAGGCCGGCTGCGGCGATGGCGGCCAGGTTGGGCGTCCTGGGTGGCGCGATGCCGCCATAGCCGTAGAAGTCGAGCTGGTCCAGGCCGAAATCGTCGATGACGATGAACAGGATGTTGGGCGCCCGGTCTTCGAAGCCATTGGCGAAGATCCCGTCCTCATCGGTGCCTGCCAGCGCCATGGCGGCGGGCAGGAAGAGCAACGCGGTCAGAAACAGCGCGGGCAGCGAACGGGCCAGGCATGTCATGGCGGATTCCTGTTGGGATGGCTTCAGGGGATTGCGCCATGAAAATGCCGGCAGCCGGAATCGGCAACACCATGAAGATGGTATGGCAGCCCGGCATGCCGGCAGGGCAAGATGGCGTGCCGAATGGCATCCAAACCCGGCCCATGGACCGGCCCACCTGCCAGGATCGTCCGATGCGTTCGTATTCAGGCCCAAGGCATCGACGTGCCGCCGCGGTTGCCCGCATGATGCCGACATGGCGACGGTAAACATCCTCCTGGTCGAAGACGATGCCCCGACACGGCAGCGGCTGCACGAGGCCCTGGCTGGCGATCCGGGGTTCCAGGTTGAATCGGTCGGCAACCTTGCCGATGCGCGCGCGGCGATCGCCAGCAAGCCGCCGCAGGTGCTGCTGACCGACCTGGAACTGCCCGACGGCCACGGTGCGGCGCTCACCGCCGAGGTCCGTGCCGCGCATCCGTCGGTGGAGGTCGTGGTGGTGTCCGTGCTTTGCGACGAAGCCAACGTGGTCGCGGCGATCGCCGCCGGTGCCAGCGGCTACATCGTCAAGGATGCGCTGCCCGAAGATATCGGTGCCACCGTCCGGCAGGTGCTGGCAGGGCAGTCGCCCCTGTCGGCGGGCATCGCCCGGTATCTGCTGCGCCGGTTGCAACGAACGCCGGTTTCGACGCCGGACCCCGGGCACACGGCCCGGGCGGCACCGGGCCTGACCGCACGCGAGATCGACATCCTGTGGGGTATTGCCAAGGGCATGACCTACAACGAGATCGCCGACAGCCTGGGCATCTCGCCCAAGACTGTGCCCAACCACATCAAGAGCATCTACCGCAAACTGGAAGTGGGCAGCCGCGGAGAGGCGGTGTTCGAGGCGGTGTCGCGCCGGCTCATCACGCTTTAGGCATCCAGTTCCCTGGGCAGGTCCACGGTCACGCTGGTGCCGTCGGTGCTGCTTGCCACCGTCAGCCGTGCGCCCAGTTCGTGGGCGCGGCGCTGCATGGTGTGCATGCCGTAGTGGCCGCGCCGGGGATGCGCGCCGCCGGTTCCGAAATCGCGCACGAGCAGGCGCACGCCGTATCCGGGCACGGGCGAGGGCGAGGATGCGACCTCGACCAGGTCCGAGCCGGAATGACGCGCGGCATTGTTCACGGCTTCCTGGAGCAGGCGGAAGATCGCCAGCGTGAGCGTGGGCGAAAGCCCGGGCAGGTCCGGTGGATCGTGCACCTTCCACGCCAGGCGCAGGCCGGAACGGCGCAGTTGCGGCTCGATCCGGTCGCGGAACGCGACCAGCATCATCGCCAGGTCGTCGCCAAAGTCCTCCATCGAGTCGACCACCAGGCGCAGGTCGGTCAGGGCGCGATGGCAGGCCCGGGAAATCTCCCCGGCTTCCGGCCCCTGGCCGCGTTCACTCAGCGACACGATCGACACCAGTTGCCCGGCGATGCCGTCGTGCAGGTCGCCCATCAGGCGCATGCGCTCGGCGGTCAGCGTTTCGCGCTGTGCCCGGGCCTGCGCCTGCTCGAAGGCCTGCTGCAACTGCGCGCGCGCGTCGGCGACGTCGTGGTGCAGGCGTGTGTTGAACTCCGCCAGCAGGGAAAGGCCTGCGGCGAAGCGGCGCAGCAGGATGGCACCCATGATGAAAACCAGAATCGGTGCGTTGAAGCGTGCCAGCAGCACGTGATCCCGGCCCAGCATTCCGGCCAGCGCCAGCTGGTCTCGGAGTGCAAGTGCCAGCAATACCGCAATCACCACCAGCAGGGTCAAGGCGGTGCGATCACGGCCATGGATGCCGGCCCGGGCCAGTTGCCACAACGCCAGCACCCCCAGGCCCAGTGCCAGGGGCATGAACACCGTTGGCAGCAGGGCTGTCGCCCAGGCCGCGGGCAGCACGTGGAAGGCGACCAGCATCAGCGTGCCCGGGAGCAGGAACCAGCGCGTGCGCAGCGGCGGCCTGCGCCCGATCATTCGCCACACCAGCGGCAACACCAGGCAGGCGGAGATGTAGCGCAGCGTATTGGCGGCCATCAACAGCGAGCCGCCGAAAGCGCTGGAGAAAAGTGGCGACAGCGAGGTCAGCGCGAAGCTCAGCGAAATCGCTGCGCATAGCAGATAGAGCTGGTCGTGGCGGCGCGTCAGCCAGATCAGCAGCATGATCGAGCCGATCGCCAGCAGCGCACCATCGGTCAGGCGCGACAGGGTCACGACCGAGAAATGGGCCGCCTTGTAGGCGTCCCGCAGCCGTTCTTCCGGGGCAAAGAACACCGGCCCGACTGCGCCCGAACCCAGCCGGTCGCTGAGCGCCACGCCGATTTCATTCCGGCCAGGCTGCAACAGGTGCCCGGCCACGATGGCGATCTGCGGCGTGCCCTGGCCAGGGTGCAGCGGCAGCTCGCCCAGGGTGCTGTCCAGGATCGCCACGCCGTTGAACGAGACCTTGATGCGGCCGGTGAACTGCGGCACGTAGAGCGCGAACGGGCCAGCGTCGGCCGGATCGTGGGCAAATGCAATCCGGTAGTGGTGGCGGCATTCGCCATGCGAGCGGCAGTTTCGGGGCAGCCGCATCGGTCCGGGCCCGGCCCGCTCGCCGCCATCGGCAATGCGCAGGGCCATGTCAAAACGCTGCACCCCGGCGCCGTCTACACGGGCTCCGGCATCGATCAGTGCGTTCAGGGCCAGCAACAGCACCCACGCAGCCAGCAGCAGCGCGCCCGCATACCACCACGATGCCGGCGTTCTGGCTTGCGCCGCTGCCGTGGCCGCAGTCAGCTTGGACATGCGCTTACCTGCTGCTGCAAGGGGTCATTCCGTATTCCCGGATATCCGCCTACTGTGCCAGATGCGCCTATCCCACGCTGCCCGGTCCATCCGGGCAGCCGGGCCAGTGGCCTCTGGTGAGGCCGGTTACGGGCGCGGCTGAAGACGCCGTTGCCGCCGTGTCCAGGTCCGAAGTCGCCGCCGCCGGGCAACAATGGCCTGGCTGCGGCCAGGCAGGGTTGCTGTGCCGTGGTCGGCGCGGGCTGTGAAAGCCGGTGGCGGGATCGGCTGCTGGCGTGAGCTGTCTCAGTCCTTGAGACGCCGCGATGGCAGGCTGCTGTTTTGCGCATTCCCGAAGGGTGGAACACCCATCGTCCGGGCATGCACCGCCGATTTGAGCCACCAGCTTGCGGGCGGAATACAAGTGCCGCTAAAGCGGATCATCCCGTGGATGACTGCGTGCTGGGGTGTCACTGACACGGAGATGACAATGATGACTTCCAACACCGATTCCGGTTTCTTCGCCAGCCTGGATCCCGCCCAGCAGGCCTGGTTGTCGGCCCGGTTGGCACCCCTGGCCGATGGCCTGCAGGCGCTGTTGCGCGGCCTGGCAGCCGTTGCGCCGGTGGCATCGGCCGCCGACGAGCCCGGTCCGGCCTCTGTATCCGGAGCCGGCAGGCCCGACGCTCCGGGCGTTCCGAGACGTACCTGGCCGCCGGCGCTGGTCGTGGACGGTGTCGGCTATGGCTGCCGAACCCTGCCCGGCAGCGCCCGCATCCAGCTGTGCGCAGCCGATGGCGTGCCGATCGCGATGTGGTCAGCCGGTGCCGACGGGCCGTGGGTTTTGCCCATGACGGGCTTCCAGGCGTTCCTGGACAGCGGCCAGGCGCCGGTGGTGCACCAGTGGCTGCTGCAGGTCGACCGGGAGCGCAGGCGTTGGCTGCGCGCGCAGCATTAGGCGCGCAGGGACAGGGCAAACTTGGGACAGGTCATGTTGTGGTGGCCTGTCCCGCGCGCGGATTTGGCAACGGGCCTGCCAGGGTTTGTCGTCAGCGGTTGCCGCCACGCGCTGGCCCGTCACCGGCCACGGGCCGGGTGCTTCTAAAAGCTCATGAAATAGCCGCCGTTGACCGGAATCATGGCGCCGGTGATGTAGCCGGCGTCGTCGTCGGTGAGGAAGGCGACGGTGCGGGCGATCTCGTGAGGCTCGCCCAGGCGGCCGGCGGGAATGCCGGCGATGATCTGATCGCGGATCGGCTCGGGCACGGCCATTACCAGCGTCGTGCGGCAGTAGCCGGGGGCGACCGAGTTCACGGTGACACCCTTGCGAGCGACTTCCCGGGCCAGGGCCATGGTGAAGCCGTGAATGCCGGCCTTGGCCGCCGAATAGTTGGTCTGCCCGAACTGGCCGGTCTGGCCGTTGACCGAGGAGATGTTGACGATGCGGCCGAAGCCGCGTTCGCTCATGCCATCGACCAGGTGGCGGCTGAGATTGAACACGCCGTCCAGGTTGACCCGCATCAGGTCCTGCCATTGCGCCTGGCTCATCTTGCGCAGGCTGACATCGCGGGTGATGCCGGCGGCGTTGACCAGGATGTCGATGCCGCCATGCTTGGTTGTCATCGCGGCGGCGAAATCTGCGCAGTCATCAAAACTGGAGACATCCAGGGCCTGGAAGGAGATCGCTTCGCCGAACTCGGCGACGGCCTGCTGGAATTGTTCGATGCGTTCGTCCTGGCCGCCCAGGTCGGCGGCGATGACGCGGCGGCCGGCTCGGGCCAGATGCTTGCAGATCTCGGTGCCGAGTCCGCCGATGCCGCCGGTGACGACAGCCAATCGTTGAGTCATGGTGGGGATTTTCCGAAAAAAAGAAGGCTCAGCCGGTTCGCCGGTCGCGGCCAGTAGCCGCTGCGCGCGCGCAAGGCTGAAGGTCGGGGCGATGCCCGGGGGAGTTCACGATCAGGCGAGACAGTGCGGCTGGAAAAGCGCGATGCCGGCGTCGCTGGTCAGCGCTTGCGTCGAGCCGGAGCGGGCTTTTCGCCCTTGTCATTCTCGGCTTCGGCCATCGACTCGGCGGCGCCGAGCAGGCCTTTCTGCATCTTGGTCCACATGTCCATGTTCCGTTCCGCCAGGTCATTGAGCATCGACCACGGCGTCTGGCCGAGCATATTGCCCAACTGGTCGCGGAACTGCTGTTGCTGGTCAAGGAATACCTGCAGGCTGCGCTCCAGGTAATTGCCCATGAAGCCCTGCATGGAATCACCGTAGAAACGGATCATCTGGCTGAGCAGCTTGGCGGTGAACATCGGCTGGCCGTGGTCTTCGTGCTCGGAGATGATTTGCAGCAGCACGGCCCGGGTCAGGTCGTCGCCGGACTTGGCGTCGCGGACCGCGAATTCTTCCTCGTCCATTACCAACTGGCGCACATCCTCCAGCGTGATGTAGCTGGAAATGGCCGTGTCGTAGAGACGACGGTTGGGATATTTCTTGATGATTCGAAGCTCGCTCATGAACGCAAGCTTAGCAGGGCTTATTGCGCTGCACCAGTTGACCGGGGCCGGTGCGACGGGGTTCGCGCCCGCCCGAACGTGCCCTTGAAGCGACGCGCGATGTTGATCCACTGGCGCGGTTCACGCGCCGTCGACGGTTGCACGAGTAGGCGATATCTGGCCGCGCTGGCAGCCAGTGCTGTCAGCGCATGGCCGGGGTCAGATGCGGTTTCATGCTGGCGATCATCGCCTCGGTCACCTTCAGGTTGCCGGCGACGATGTTGCCGGTTTCGACGTGGCGCTCACCGCCGGTGAAATCGCTGCAGGTACCGCCGGCTTCGCGCACCAGTAGCCGGCCGGCGGCCATGTCCCAGGGTTTCAGGCCCAGCTCGAAGTAACCGTCAAGGCGGCCGCTTGCGACATAGGCCAGGTCCAGGGCGGCCGAGCCGCTGCGGCGGATGTCGGCGACCTGGACCTGGGTGCTCAACATGTCGCGCAGCATGGCCAGTTGCGCATCCAGATGTCGCCGCTGGCGCCAGTGCATGCCGGTGGCCAGCAGGGCACCTTCCAGGTTGCGGCGGTCGGCGACGCGGATGCGGCGGTCGTTGAGAAAGGCACCGCCACCGCGGGTGGCAGTGAACAGCTCGCTGCGCAGCGGATCGTAGACCACGCCAAGCTCGGGTTCGCCACGCGCAACCCGGGCAATCGAGACGCAGAAGTGCGGCAGGCCACGCAGGTAATTATGGGTGCCATCAAGCGGGTCGATGACCCAGACGGTGTCGCCTCGACCCTGGGCGCCGCTTTCCTCGGCCAGGATGGCGTCGCGGGGATAGGTGCGGCGCAGTTCCTTTATTATCTCGGCCTCGGCCTGGCGATCCACTTCGCTGGCGAAATCGAACCGGTCCTTCTCGGTGACCGGAATGGCATCCAGGCGCGCCATGCGGCGCAGCAGGATGGTGGCGGCGGCGCGGGCGGCCTTCACCGCGATGGCGAGAGCGGGTTTGAGCATGATGGCGTTGGTAAAGATCGGTCGGGCGGGGAGCGAAGCGGGCTTCGCCAAGCCGCGTAGTCTAACCCGGAGCGCACTCCCGGTCGCCATCGCGCGTGTCCGGCAGGTAACGGCACTGCGGTCCTCGGAACCAGGCCGGCGATGAGCATGCTGGCGTTGTTGCCGCGCATCCGCGTGGTACTGGTGGCGACCAGCCAGCCGGGCAATATCGGCTCGGCGGCACGGGCGATGAAGGTGATGGGTTTGCAGCGGCTGGCACTGGTGGCGCCGCGTGCCTTCCCGCATCCCGAGGCCACGGCGCTGGCGGCCGGCAGCGACGATCTGCTGGCCCGGGCACAGGTGCTGCCGGACCTGGAAACGGCGATTGCCGATTGCCACTTCGTGCTCGGCGCCAGCGCCCGGCGCCGTGGCGTCAGCCTGCCCGAACTGTCGCCGCGGCAGGCTGCCCAGGCCTTGCTGCCGGCCGCCGGGCAAGGTGAAGTTGCCCTGGTCTTCGGCGCCGAGCGTACCGGCCTGAGCAACGAGGAACTGCAGCGCTGTCACGCCTGCGTGCGTATTGCCACCGATCCGGACTATTCCTCGTTGAACCTGGCCCAGGCCGTGCAGGTGCTGGCCTACGAGTTGCGCCTGGCGGCCGAGGGCGGAGCCGGCGCTGAGGCCGCTGACGCTGACGCCAGTCCGCGTGAACGCCCGGCCAGCAGTGCCGAGATGGAGCGCTTTTTTCGCCATCTGGACCAGGCCTTGCGCGCGATCGACTTCCACAAGGGCAAGGACGGCGTCACCATCACCCACCGCCTGCGTCGCCTGTTCCTGCGTGCCGCGATGAGCGAGCGCGAAGTGGCCATCCTGCATGGCGTGCTCAGTGATGCCGAACGCATGGCGGCGCTGGCGTCGGCGGTCGGTGAATCGCCGGGGCCGGATGATCGGCCGGTATCGACCTGACACCTGAGCCGACAGGCGGGCAGGTTCGAGTGCGGGCGGCTTCAGGCCGCGGCGCCATGCCCGCGTTGGCGCCATTGCCAGCCCCGGCTACCGGCAAACCATGGCCGGGTGTTGGCAGGCCAGCCCGGTTTTTTGACGCCGCCTTGTCAGCGGCGGGCGCGATGATGACTTATCATAGCGCCTTGGCAAGCCAAATATTAGCCTCAAATCGTTGATTTCATTGATCATTCAATCTGAAGTATCGGAGCTTTCCGCCGCCGGCGCTGGCCTCGTTGGGGTTGCTCCCGGCTGGCGGCCGGGCCGCTGACAGCGATGGCCAACCGGCAACCGCGCGGGCCCAGGCAGATGTGGCAGGCGTGCACCTGGTCCATCAACGGACTGCGCGCCGCCTTCCGCCACGAGCCGGCCTTCCGGCTCGAGCTGTACGCCGTGGCGGTGCTGGTGCCGGTGGCGCTTTGGCTGGGTCGCAGCGGTCTGGAACGGGCCGCGCTGATCGGCTGCCTGTTGCTGGTACTGATGGTGGAAATGCTCAATTCGGCCATCGAGGCCGTGGTCGACAAGGCGTCACCGGAGCGGCATGAACTGGCCGGTCGGGCCAAGGACATGGGCTCGGCGGCGGTGATGCTGGCCCTGGTCAACGCCCTGGTCTGCTGGCTGCTGATCCTCGCTCCGCAACTGCCTCACATGAGTTGATACACCTATGGAATGGATGCTGGATCCCCAACTGTGGATGGCCCTGATCACCCTGACGGCGCTGGAAATCGTCCTGGGGGTCGACAACCTGGTGTTCATTTCCGTGGCGGTGTCCCGGTTGCCGCCGGAGCGGCGCTCGTTCGCGCGCAAATTCGGCCTGGCCCTGGCCTGTGGCACGCGCATCCTGTTGCTGTTCAGCCTGGTCTACCTGGCGCGCATGGATGGCGTCCTGTTCGAAATCTTCGGGCGTGGCCTGTCCACGCGCGACGTCGTGCTGATCGCCGGCGGCCTGTTCCTGCTGATCAAGGGCACGATGGAGATCCATCACGCGGTCGAAGACGATGACCAGCCTATCGGCACGCCGGGTGGCAAGGCGTTCAGCAGCTTCGGCATGGTGATCGCGCAGATTGCCGTGATCGACATCGTGTTCTCGCTGGACAGCGTCATTACCGCCGTCGGCATGGTCGACAACATCCCGGTCATGGTCACGGCGATCCTGATTGCCGTGGCGGTGATGATCTTCGCCGCCAACCCGCTGGGCAACTTCATCGACAACCACCCCACGGTGAAGATGCTGGCGCTGTCGTTCCTGATCCTGGTCGGCATGGCCCTGGTCGCCGACGGCCTGGGCATCCACATTCCACGAGGCTACCTGTACTTCGCCATGGCCTTCTCGACCGGTGTCGAGGCGCTGAACCTGTGGGGCAAGCGCAAGCGCCAACGCAAGATGGAAACGCGCCTTCGGCCGAACCTGGACATGCGCTCGGAGGACGATTTCGTCACCCGCGAGCTGCCGGTGAACAAGCGCGGTGGCCTGCAATAGCCGGGCCTGACCACGGCTGGCGGCGGCCGTCCCCCTGTCAGGTCGCCGCCGCTGTGCCGCTACCAGCCGGTCGCTGGCGCAGTGCGCCCGGATGCCCGATTCGCCCTTCCTTTCCCGATAGTTGTTGCTGACCGATGCCCGACGAACCTGCCTACGCACTGGAAATCCAGGCCCGTGCCCAGTTCCTGGATGACCAGTCCAAGCCCGAAGACGACCGCTACGTGTTCGCCTACACGATCTCGATCGTCAATACCGGCAACGTGCCGGCGCGCCTGCTCGGCAGGCACTGGGTGATCGTCGATGCCAATGGCAAGGTCGAGGAAGTGCGCGGCGACGGCGTGGTCGGCGAACAGCCGTGGATGCGCCCGGGCGACCGCTACGAGTACACCTCCGGCGCCGTGCTGGAAACGGCGATCGGCACCATGCACGGCAGCTACCGGATGCTGGCTGATGACGGCACCGAGTTCGATGCCAAGATCCCGCGTTTCAGCCTGTCGGTGCCGCGCACCCTGCACTGATGCCGTGACTGCTCCCGCCTCCTCTCCGGACCGTCGCCGACAGCGGCAATGGCACTGGCAGCGCCCGCGCCCTGGCTGCGGCGGCGCCCACCGCGGCCGGCTTCCGGCTGTGGCGGACTGAGCGATGGCGGTCTACGCCATCGGTGATGTCCAGGGCTGTCACGACGAGCTGTCGCGGCTGCTGGAGCTGATCGGCTTCGATCCGGCCCAGGACCGTCTGTGGTTCTGCGGTGATCTGGTCAACCGCGGTGGCCAGTCGCTGGAAGTGCTGCGCCTGGTCCATTCCCTGCGTGAGCAGAGCGTGGTGGTGCTGGGAAATCATGACCTGAGCCTGCTGTCGGTGGCCGGCCGCGCCGAGCAGGAGCAGGCCCGGGTCAATGTCGACCTGCGCCGGATCCTGTTTGCCGACGACCGCGAGCCCCTGCTGACCTGGCTGCGCCATTGCCCCCTGGCCCACTACGACGAGGATCTGGATTTCCTCATGGTCCATGCCGGCATCGCGACAAGCTGGGACAAGGCCGCCACCCTGCGCCATGCCGGCGAAGTCGAGGCGCGGCTGCGGCACAGGGATCATCCCCGGCTGCTGCGCGCGATCTTCGGCAACCAGCCCGATACCTGGCAGCCACGTCTGCGCGGCGTCGAACGCTGGCGGCTGATCATCAACATCCTCACCCGGATGCGCTATGTCAGCCCGCGTGGGCGGCTGAACTTCAAGGACAAGGGCCCGCCGGGCACGCAAAAACCCGGCCTGTACACCTGGTTTGCGTCACCGGGCCGGCGGCCGATCGACACCCGCATCGTCTGCGGCCACTGGTCGGCGCTGGGCCTGTTCATGGGCTTGAACGTGTTTGCCATCGACACCGGCTGCGTCTGGGGCGGCTATCTCACCGCCCTGCGCCTGGATACGCCGACGCCGCAACTGATGCAGGTGCCGGCTTCGCCCAGCCGCTTCAACAGCGGCGACGAGGACTGATGCCGGGCTTCTGACCGGCGTCGGGCAGCGTCTTGCCTGGCGGACCTTTCAGTCGGCGACGCGCCGATAATCCACGAATCGGTAGTCCCAAGCGTGGCGCTCGTCGGCGCGGTGCGCCTGGCTGGCTGTTTCCTGCCATTGGCCGACATCCAGGGCCGGAAACCAGGTATCGGCATCGGCCACTTCGGTGTCGACCCAGGTCAGGTGCAGCCGCTGCGCCTGCGCCAGGGTGGCGGCATAGACTTCGCCACCGCCGATGACATGAAGCTGCGGCGCGGCGGCGGTCCGCATCAGTGCTTGTTCAAGCGAAGCGACCACCTGTTGCCCCGGCCAGGGCGCCTGGCCGTGGCGCGTCAGCACCAGATTTTCGCGGCCGGGCAGGGCCTTGCCGATGCTCTGCGCGGTGCGCCGGCCCATCAGTACCGGATGGCCCATGGTCAGCTTCCGGAACCGGCGCAGGTCGTTGGGCAAGTGCCAGGGCATGGCATTGCCGCGACCGATGGCGCGGTTGCAATCCAGCGCTGCGATCAGCACCAGCTCGGTCATCACACGGCCACCGGCGCGCGGATGGCCGGATGCGGCCGGTAATCGTCAAAGCGGATGTGGTCGTGGCTGAAGGCGTCGAGCTCGTGGATTTCCGGCGCCAGATGCAGTCGCGGCAGCGCCCTGGGTTCGCGCGCGAGTTGTTCCCGAGCCTGCTCGACATGGTTGGCGTACAGGTGGACATCGCCGAAGGTATGGACGAACTCGCCGGCGGTCAGGCCGGTGACCTGGGCCACCAGGTGCGTGAGCAGGGCATAGCTGGCGATGTTGAACGGCACGCCCAGGAAGATGTCGGCCGAGCGCTGGTAGAGCTGGCAGCTCAGCCGGCCATCGGCAACGTGGAACTGGAACAGGGCATGGCAGGGCGGCAGCGCCATCTGATCGAGTTGGCCGACATTCCAGGCGTTGACGATCAGGCGGCGCGAATCCGGCGTGCTGCGGATCTGCTCGACCACCCGCGCGATCTGGTCGATGCTGCCGCCGCGGCCATCGGGCCAGGCACGCCACTGGCGACCGTAGACCGGCCCCAGCTCGCCGTCGGCATCGGCCCACTCATCCCAGATGCTGACGCCGTGTTCGCGCAGATAGGCGATGTTGCTGTCGCCGCGCAGGAACCACAGCAGCTCGTGGACGATGGACTTGATGTGCAGCTTCTTGGTCGTGACCAGGGGAAAGCCGGCGCCCAGATCAAAGCGGATCTGGCGCCCGAACAGGCTGCGCGTGCCGGTGCCGGTGCGGTCGCTGCGCATGGCGCCGTGCTCGAGCACTTCGCGCAGCAGGTCCAGGTAGGTTTTCACCGCGCTGGCCCCGGACGCGGATCACTGCCGGGCGCCGGCGCTGCGCCGGCAACCAGGGTCGGCGACCTGCGCGAGCGCCACAGCAACCACAGCCCGAGCGCGACCAGCGGCAGGCTCAGCACCATGCCCATGGTCAGCCAGCCGCCGGCCAGAAAGCCGATGTGGGCATCAGGCTCGCGCACCGATTCCACCAGGATCCGGAACAGCCCATAGAGCAGGGCGAACAGGCCGGAAACGGCATAGCGCGGCCGTGGCCGGGAAGAAAACCACCACAGCACGACGAACATCACCAGCCCTTCCAGCAGCGCCTGGTATATCTGCGATGGATGCCGGCCGAGTCCGGCCAGGGCACCTTCGGCGGCAAGCTGTTGCAGTTGCGCCACCGGCGTGCCGGCAAACTCCGGCGCCTGCGGAAAGACCACCGCCCAGGGCACATCGCTGGTCCGGCCCCATAGTTCGCCGCCGATGAAGTTGCCGATGCGGCCGAAGAACAGGCCTACCGGCACCAGCGGCGCAATGAAATCAACGGTATCGAAGAAATGCAGGCGGTGCCGGCGCGACCACCACCACAGCGCTGCCAGCACGCCGAGCAGGCCGCCATGGAAGCTCATGCCGCCCTCCCAGACCCGCAGCAGGGATAACGGATCAGCCAGCCAGGCGGAATAATCGTAGAAGAACATGTAGCCCAGGCGACCGCCCAGGATCACGCCGAGCATGCCGTAGAACAGCAGGTCGTCGTAGGCGCGCGTGTCCACCGGCAGGCGCCCACGCCGCAGCCGCCGCCGGCCCAGCCACCAGGCCAGGCCGAACGAAATCAGGTACATCAGGCCATACCAGTGGATGGCCAAGGGTCCAAGCTGGACGGCGACCGGATCGATAGTGTGGACGTAGGTGGTCATGCGGGCGGCTGCAGGCAGGCAGGTCATTATGCCCGGCCAGCGCCCCGGCCGGGCGACCGCCACCCCAGGGCGGGATCGGCCACGGCCAACCGCCTGACAGATGTCAGGCCCGCGCCTTGATCGCCGGTACTGGCGCAGTGGCCGGCATTTGGCGAGCATGGTCGCCTGCCTGGGTCTGGCCGCGGCTGCCGACCCGGCCGCCAGCCGCTGCCGATCCAGCCACAACGAGGACACCGGAAAGCCCCCGAAAACGCCATGAACCCGAACATCGCCCCATCCGCAGCCGTTGCCGCATCGCCGGCCGAGCGCCGTCGCCCGCCCTGGTTGCTGCGCGCCGAACGACTGCGCGATCGCATCTTCCCCGGTACCCGGGCCATGGGCTGGGCGCCGGTGCTCGGTCTGGGCTATCTGGCTTTCCTGTGGGTGCCGGCGGTGATGGCTTGGCTGGACGCCTTCCAGATGTGGCTGACCCTGGCCTCGGTGTTCGTGTTCCTGCCACTGTACGTGGCCAGCCACCGGGCAGCGACCGGCAGCGCCCGCCTGTTCGCCTGCGTGCTGGCCCTGGCGGCATTGGCCTACGCCCTGACGCCATTCAATCCGTTTGCCAACACCTACATGGTCTATGCCGCTGCCACCGCCGCATTCGTCGGGCCGCTGCGCCGCGGGCTGGGCCTGTTTGCCCTGCTCATGGTGGTTTACTGCCTGCAACTGTGGTGGCTGGAGGGACAGATGTTCGCGGCCCTGATCGCCGGCCTGGTCGGTATCCCGGTCTGCATCGGCAACCACCATTGGCTGCTGAAACAGAACAAGGATGCCGCACTGCGCCTGTCCAACCAGGAAGTGCGTCGCCTGGCCCAGGTCGCCGAACGCGAGCGCATCAGCCGCGATTTGCATGACCTGCTTGGCCATACCCTGTCGTTGATCGCGCTCAAGGCCGAATTGGCGCGGCGTCTGGTTGATCGTGATCCGCAGGCGGCCGGCGAGCATATCGCCGAGGTCGAGCGGGTCGCCCGCAGCGCCCTGTCCCAGGTGCGCCGGGCGGTGACCGGCATCCGCGCCGCCACCTTGCCGCCGGAACTGGCCGCCGCCCGCCTGCTGCTGGAGGCTGGCGGCACCGCCTTTGATTACAGCCTGGCCGACATCGAGCTGTCGCCGGTGCAGGAAACCTGCCTGGCCTTGGTGCTGCGCGAGACGGTCACCAACATCCATCGTCACGCCCGTGCCCGGCAGGTGGAAGCCGGCCTGCGCCGGGAAGGCGACGACGTGCTGCTCAGCGTCAGCGACGACGGCATCGGCGGCGTCCTTGAACAGGGCAACGGCCTGCGCGGCATGGCCGAACGGCTGGCTGCGCTGTCCGGGAGCCTGCGGGTGGATTCGCCACCGGGGCGGGGCACGCGCCTGGTCGCGCGCCTGCCGCTGGCAATGGCCGGCGGCGGGACTGGCAAGCACGGGCCTGAGGTCGACAGCGGCCTGGTGGAAGTCAGCAGCAACGTCGCCGGCGGAGGCAGGCCATGATCCGCTACCTGCTGGCCGAGGATCAGTCCCTGGTGCGTGGCGCCCTGGCCGCCCTGCTCAGCCTGGAGCCGGACCTGGAGCTGGTCGGCCAGGCCGCCGACGGCGAGGAGGCCTGGCGCCTGCTGCGCGAGGTCACGCCCGACCTGCTGGTCACCGACATCGAAATGCCGGGCCTGAGCGGACTGCAACTGGCCCAGCGCATCCAGCGCCATGGCTTGCCGGTCAAGGTGGTCATCGTCACCACCTTTGCCCGCGCCGGCTACCTGCGCCGGGCGCTTGATGCCGGCGTGCGTGGTTATCTGCTCAAGGATGCCCCGGCCGATCAGCTTGCCGACGCATTGCGCCAGGTGCACAGCGGCGGTCGTGCCATCGACCCGGAACTGGCCCTGGCGGCCTGGGACGAAGCCGACCCGCTCAGCGAACGCGAACGCCAGGTGCTGGCCCTGGCTGGTGAGGGCCTGAGCGCCATCGATATCGCCGAGCGCCTGGGCCTGTCCCACGGCACCGTGCGCAATTATCTGTCCGAGGCGATCAGCAAGCTGGGTGTCGGCAACCGCATCGAGGCCTACCGGCTGGCGCACCAGAAGGGCTGGCTGTAACGGTCCGTCACTCGCCGCGCCGACCGTCGCTGGCGATCGGCGCGTATCGGCGCCGCAGGCGTTGACAAGCTGTCGCCAAATACGCATCATTGCCGGCCCGCATCAGACGCACCGCACACTTGCCCAGGTGGCGGAATTGGTAGACGCACTAGCTTCAGGTGCTAGCGGGGGCAACTCTGTGGAGGTTCGAGTCCTCTCCTGGGCACCAATTCAGCAACAAAAAAGCCCGGCAAGTCTTTGACTGCCGGGCTTTTTGTTTTGGCCAGCCCTTGGAATTGTCACAGGTCCGGCCAGCTATCCAAGGGGCACATGCGCAGAATTGCTTGTGCCCGCGATTCACGCCGGCATCAAGCAGCGGCTGCCACGGTCGATCCGGCCATGGCCGATCCCGCTCACACCCTGTATCTGGTCCATGTCGATGTCGACCTGGATCAACATCCCGATCCGGCGCCGGACCTGGTGCCGCTGGCCCCGGGCCTGTACTTGACCGAGTCCTCGCGCAGCCGCTCGCAGCTCTACCACGCGATCAAGTGGCGGCTGCAGCCGCAACGGCTGCTGGTCGCGCCGCTGGCCGACGAGCCCAAGTTCAAAGGCATGCAACCAGGTGCACTCGCGTGGTTGCGTTCGCGGCGCGGGGATGGGCGTCAGTGACGCTGGACTTGGGGCGCCGCGCACGGGTCAGGCGTGGCTTGCATCAAGGGTTGGCGTCTTCGCGGGATCAACGGCAATTTGTTCAGGCCTTCCCTGAACCGTTGAGCGAGCAAAAAAAGCCCCGGCGCGGGGCCGGGGCAGGGTTCTTGCGGCGTGTCTGTCGCGCTTTAGCTGGCTTCTTTCAGGGCCAGCTTGCGGTTGCGCATGATGTCGTGGCATTCGACCACGCGCGGCATGTACTTCTGCGCCGCGGCGCGGGCCACGGGCGGTGTGTCGGGATCGTTGATGGTTTCCTCGAACGCTTCCATCAGCCGGTCTTCGAGCGCTTCAAGCTCGGCGACATAGGCGTAGTCCTTGTTGCCCAGGGCGGCGCGCAGATTGGCGTAGCCCTTGCGCATCGAGCCGGCCATGGTGCCGCTGTCGGCCGGTTCGCCGCCGGTCGCGGCGACATCGGCGGTCAGGCCGGCAACGATCTCGCGTTTGTGCCCGGCCATCTGCGTGAACAGGTTCGACAGGGAGGGGTTTTCCACCTTGCTGGCGGCCTCGGTGTAGAAGTCGCTGCCGTCGCGGGCGATCTCGATCAGGTCGTTCAAGCTGTGCTGGATTGGCGTGTTGCGATTCATGCGAAAACTCCTTTAAGTGGTGCCAACATTTTCCCCCGTGGGCAATGAAATCCGCGTGCAGCGGCACTGCCCGCCGACGTCTGCAAGGTCCTGTTTGGCGGCAACAAATCGTGCACCAGGTCGGGCGTTATGCCCTTCACTGGCGAAGCACGCCGGCAGGCGCCTACTTGAGCTCCGGCAAACTTGGCCGGGCGCAAACGGAGCAGGACCATGACCAGAAAAGACCAGCAGAACGAGCAGAACCAAGACCGCAACCAGCAAGACCAACAGGGCCAGCAGGGCCAACAAGGTCAGCAGGGCCAAGGCCAGCAGAACCAGCAGGGCCAGGGTCAGCAGGGCCAGCAGGGCCAGGGTCAGAAGAACCAGCAGGGCCAGGGCCAGCAGGGCCAGCAGAACCAGCAGGGCCAGCAGCAGGGTGGCCAGCACGGTCAGCAGAACCAGCAGCAGGATGGCCAGCAGGACCAGAAGGGCCAGAAGCCGCAGCAGGGCCAGCCTGGCCAGCAGGAGCGGCAACAGCAGGACCAGAAGCCACAGCAGCGCCCGTAACCGCGGCGCTGACTGAGCCAGTCACTCGCGGCCCCGGAGAATTCCGGGGCCGCTTTTGCGATCGCCGCTTGCCCGCCCGCAACCCAGGGACACCCCGGCATGACATCCGCCCATGTCGATGACCTGTATCAGCACCAGACCCTTGCGCGTCCGGTTGCCGGCGGCGCCGCATTCGCCTTCATTTGCACCCAGGCCAATCGTCAGGCCGATCGCCACCAGTCGGCGGTGTGGTGCTGCCATGGCATCGAGCCACCGCGCCGGCTGACCAGCCCGCAAGAGGGCGCCGCGGGTGTGTACCTGCACCCGGAAGCGGCACGGCTGGCCTTCCTACGCGCGGTCGACGGTGTTCCCGGCGTCCATCTGATCGAACTGCAAGGCGGCGAAGCGCGACTGCTCGCGGTTCCCGGCGATGGCGCCATCGCAATCTAGGACTGGGATGCCGATGGCGGTCGCCTGCTGCTCACCGCGACCCGCCGGGAGCGATCCAACGACGCCCCCGCGATCATCGAAACGCTGCCCATCCAGCGTGAGGGCGAAGGCCTCATCGCCGGACGGCGTCAGGTGCTGGCGGTGATCGACGAAACCTCCGGTGATTGTTCATGGCTGCTGGAGCGCGATGTTGATGTCCGCGAAGCCAGATGGTCACCCGACCGCAGCCAGCTCGCCTGGGTGCAGGACAGCCCCGGAACGCAGCGGCATCGCATGCAGCTCTGGCTGCAGGGCAGCGATGGCGGCATGCGCCGGCTGGCACCGGAGCTGGTGTCGATCAGCGATCTGACCTGGTCGCCTGATTGCCGTTACATCGCCGTGGCCGGCAACACCGTCGAGGGCGCCTCGCAATCGTTTCCGTATCTGGTCGATGTCGGCAGCGGTGAGCCGGGTCGCCTGCACGGCATTGAACTGGCCATCCCCGCCTGCCTGCACTGGCGGGCCGAGGACAGTCTGCTCTTGCTCCAGGCGCTAAGCGGTGATCAACGCATCGTCCGCGTCGCCGTGGATGATGGTTCGGTGACGCCGGTGCTGGCGCGTGACCACGAGCAAGTGTTGTCGTTCGCTGCCGGTCCCGCCGGCCTGGCATGTGTCCTGGCCGGCGCCGTGACCGGACCGCACCTGATTGTTTGCGACGAGCGCGGCGAAGGTTCGCGCAACCAAGGCAAGTTCAACGCCTGGCAACAGCAGCGGCCGACGGTGAATGTGCAACGGCGCCAGTTCGATGTGCCGGACGGGCAGGGCGGTCGGGAAACCATCGACGGCTGGCTGTTGTTGCCCGAAGGCGAAGGTCCGTTCCCCTTGCTGCTGGACATGCATGGCGGTCCGCACAGTCATGTCATCTTCGAGCTGGGCAGCCATGTCCACTGGCCGGTGCTGGTCGGGCAGGGCTGGGCCGTGCTGGCCCTCAACACGGTCGGCTCGGACAGCTATGGCGAGGCGTTCGCCGACCGGCTGCGCGGGCGTTGGGGTGAGCTTGACCTGCCGCAATACGCCGTTGCCGTGCAGTCGCTGCGCGAAGAAGGAATCGCCGGCGACACGGCGGTGTTCGGCCACTCCTATGGTGGCTTTCTGGCCGCCTGGGCGCTGGCCGAACAGATGCTGGTGGTGGCCGGTGTCATTTCCGCGGGCGTGCTTGATCAGCGCTCGCATACCGGCACCTCGGACACCGGCTGGTATGTCGGGCCGTATGCCATGGTCGGCCAGCCGCACGAGGTGCCGCAGACCTATGCCCGGTTGTCGCCGGTGCGTCGGGCGCACCGGTTCCAGGCGCCGACGCTGATTCTCCAGGGCGAAGATGATCTGCGCTGTCCAAAGGGACAGGCCCAGCAATTGTTCTCGGCGCTGGTGGGCGCCGGTAAGACGCCGACGCGCCTGGTGCTGTTCCCTGGTGGCAACCACCACGTGGCCACGACCGGCCGGCCCAGTCATCGGGAGACGTGGTACGGCCAACTGGTCGACTGGCTGCAGGCGCACCGATCCCGGCCCGGCTGATCAAGCGTGGGCTGATCCAAGCGTGGGATCATCCAGGCGCGGGCTGATCCAGGCGTGGGATCATCCAGGCGCGGGTCGGCAATCGTGCCGGTAGCGGATCAGTCCACCAGCAGCCGGTTCATCCGTTGCACGAAGGCGGCCGGGTCGGCCAGCGGCGCGCCGGCGGCGATTTCGGCCTGCTCCAGCAGCACGGCAGCCAGATCACCGGCCCGGGCCTCGTCCCTTTCGCCTTCGATCTTCTTCAGCAGCGCGTGCTGCGGGTTGATCTCCAGCGTCGGCTTGCTGTCCGGCACGGCCTGGCCGGCTTCGCGCAGCAGACGCGCCAGGTGCGGCGCCATCTCGTGGTCGGACAGCGCCAGGCAGGACGGCGAGTCGGTCAGCCGCGCCGATACGCGCACGTCGGCAACGCGCTCGCCGAGCAGCGACTTCAGTTTCTCCAGCAGCGGCGCCGCGGCCTGGGTGGCTTGTTCCTGCTGCTGTTTCTCGGCCTCTTCCAGCGGCAACTCGCCCTTGGCCACGTTCTTCAGCGGCTTGCCGGCGTACTCGTTGAGATGCCCGAGCATCCATTCGTCGATGCGATCGAACATCAGCAGCACTTCGATGTTCTTGGCGCGGAACGCTTCCAGTTGCGGGCTGCCGGCGGCGGCCTTGTAGCCGTCGGCGGTGATGTACCAGATCGTGGTCTGGTCGCCGGCCATGCGGCCGATGTAATCGTCCAGCGAAATGGTTTGCGCGTCGGCCTCGCCTTGGGTCGAGGCAAAGCGCAGCAGCTTGGCGATGCGCTCGCGGTTGCCGTGGTCTTCGACGATGCCTTCCTTGAGCGTGTTGCCGAAGGCCTTGAGGAAGGCGGCGAACTTCTCGGGCTCATCGCGTGAGAGCTTTTCGATCAGGTCGAGCACACGCTTCACGCAGGCGCCCTTGATCCGTTCCAGTTGCCGGTTGTGCTGCAGGATCTCGCGGCTGACGTTCAGCGGCAGGTCGTCGGAATCGACCACGCCACGGACGAAGCGCAGGTAGTTGGGCAGCAGTTCTTCGGCCGCGTCCATCACGAACACGCGCTTGATGTACAGCTTCAAGCCCTTGCGCTCGTCGCGCCCGCCCATCATCAGATCGAACGGCGGCTGCGAGGGGATGTAGAGCAAGGTGGTGAAGCTCTGGTTGCCTTCGACCCGGTTGTGGCTCCAGGCGGCGGCGTCGTTGAAATCGTGGCCCAGCGATTTGTAGAAGTTCTGGTAGTCCTCGTCGCTGATCTCCGACTTCGGTTTGGCCCACAGGGCCGAGGCGTCATTGACCACTTCCCATTCGATGGCGGCGTCGGCCGGGTTGTTGTCGCCGTCTTCGGATTCCATGGCCTGCTTGGGCATGCGGATCGGGAAGGCGATGTGGTCGGAGTACTTGCCGATCAGCGAGCGCAGTTTCCAGGCATCCAGGAACTCGTCTTCGTCGGCTTTCAGATGCAGGATCACCGTGGTGCCGCGCTCGGCGACGACGGCGTCAGCGATGGTGTATTCGCCACGGCCATCGCTCTGCCACTGGATTCCGGCTTCCGGCTCGGCACCGGCCTGGCGGGTGAGCACGGTGACCTGGTCGGCAACGACGAAGGCCGAATAGAAGCCGACGCCGAACTGGCCGATCAGGCGCGCATCGGCCTTCTGTCCGCCTTCCAGCGCTTCCAGGAAGCGGCGCGTGCCGGAGCTGGCGATGCTGCCGATATTGGCGATCACTTCGTCCCGGCTCATGCCAATGCCGGTATCGGTGATGGTGACCGTGCGCGCGTCGCGATCGAAGCTGACATCGATGCGCAACTCCGGCTGGCCGGCGAGCAGGTCCGGTTCGCTCAGCGACTGGAAGCGCAGCTTGTCGCAGGCATCGGAGGCGTTGGAGATCAGCTCGCGCAGGAAAATTTCCTTGTGCGAGTACAGCGAATGCGTGACCAGGTGCAGGACCTGGGCAACTTCGGCTTCGAACGGGCGGGTCTGGGTTGTCATGGACGGTTCCGGCGGCAAATTTGGTGAGGGAGCGTCAGGGCCAGAGATCGGCACAAGGCAGTGGCGATATATGCGTGGCCGCTCGGTGGATTTCAAGCTCGCCCGGGGCGGCCGCCGGCGCACGCGGTCTGGCCAGCGCGAGCCGATGGCATATCGACACATTGGCGACACGGCTGCCGCTACCATGGCGCCATGACAAGCGAAAAAAAGGGCGGCCGCAGCCGCCGCAGCAGCACGGCCGGCAAGAACGCGAGCCGCAGCGCCGCCGACAGCACCGGCTCGGCGACCACCAAGACTGCGCGCAAGGCGGTCGCCAAGAGCCAGGCCAAAACCCAGGCCAGGAGCCCAGCCAAATCGGCCAAAGCCGCCGGCAAGCCCGCCAGCAAGAGCACCGGTCGCGTGGCCAGCAAGCCGGCGCCGTGGCTGCCCGATCCGCCGCCGGCGTCGCCTTCAAGCCGGCGCAAAGCCGGGCAAGCGTCTGGCGCTGAACGCGATCAGCGCCAGCGCGCCGCCGCCGCGCCGTCGCCGTCGTCGGCCGACAACGCGCCATCGGCAATGTCCGACCCGCATGCCGAGCGCGAACGGCGCCGCTACGCCAATCCAATTCCCAGCCGGGAAGCGATCATCGCCTTCCTGTCCGAGCAGGGCCGCCTGCTCAAGGCCGATGGCATTGCCGCCGGCCTGGGGCTGACCACGCCCGACCGCTTCGACGCCCTGGGCAAGCGCCTGGCGGCGATGCTGCGCGACGGCCAGTTGCACATGAACCGGCGCGGTGGCTATGGCGTTGCCGACAAGCTCAACCTGATCGCCGGCAGTGTGTTGGGCAAGGAAGACGGCTTCGGTTTCCTGCGCCCGGATGCCGGCGGCGACGATATCTTCCTGCCGCCAAACCAGATGCGCCGCGTGCTGCATGGCGACCGGGTGATGGTCAGCGTCACCGGCCTGGATCGGCGCGGCCGGCCCGAAGGCGTGATCGTCGAGGTTCTGGAGCGGCGCTCCAATCGCCTGGTCGGGGTCTACAGCGAGCGCGGTGGCGTCGGCCTGGTCGATCCGGACGACAGCCGCATCTCGCAGGACGTGGTGATCCCGGCCGACGCCCGCGGCGATGCCCGCAACGGGCAATTGGTGGTGTGCGAAATCACCGAGCCGCCCGATGCCTATCGGCCGCCGCTGGGCCGGGTGATCTCGGTGCTCGGCGACCGCCTGACGCCATCGCTGGTGGTGGAAACCGCGATCCACAGCCACGGCATTCCCAACGAGTGGCCGCAGCCGGCACTGGACGAAGCCCGCCAGGTATCGCTTGAGGTCAGCGCCGCCGAGATCGCCGGCCGGGTCGACTTGCGCGACCTGCCCCTGGTCACCATCGATGGCGAGGATGCCAAGGATTTCGACGATGCCGTCTACTGCGAGGCGCAGGGTTCGGGCTTCCGCCTGATCGTCGCCATCGCCGATGTCAGCCATTACGTGCGCCCGGGCAGCGCCCTGGATGACGAAGCGCAGCACCGGGCAACGTCGGTGTATTTCCCCGGCTTCGTGGTGCCGATGCTGCCCGAAACCTTGTCCAACGGCATCTGCTCGCTGAACCCCAACGTCGACCGGCTGTGCTTTGCCTGCGAGATGCAGGTCAATGCCGAAGGCGAGGTCACCGGCTCGAAGTTCTACCGCGCGGTGATGCGCTCGCACGCGCGGCTGACCTACAACCAGGTCTGGAGCGCGGTCGGCGAGAAGGACGCCGAAGCCCAGGCCGGCCTGGGCGCCATGCTGACGCCGGTGCGCCGGCTGTTCCGGCTGTATCGCCTGTTCGCCCGCCAGCGCGCGGCGCGCGGCGCGCTGGACTTTGATTCCACCGAGGTCGATTTCCGCCTGGCACCGACCGGCGAAGTGGTGTCGATGGGCGGTCGCGAACGCAACGATGCCCACAAGCTGATCGAAGAATGCATGATCGCCGCCAACGTCCAGGCCGCCACCTTCCTGCTGCGCAAGAAGATCCCGGCGCCGTACCGGGTGCATGACCGGCCGCCGGAAACCAAGTTCGAGGATCTGCAGGAGTTCCTGACCGAGTTCGGCTTGCGCCTGCCGCCTTACCCGGAGGTGACGCCGCTGGATTACGCCGCCCTGCTCAAGCGCGTGCGCAAGCGTGCCGATGCCAGCCTGCTGGAATCGGTGTTGCTGCGTTCGATGAGCCTGGCCGTTTACCAGCCGGGCAACATCGGCCACTTCGGCCTGGCGCTGGACGCCTACGCTCACTTCACCTCGCCGATCCGCCGCTATGCCGACCTGCTGGTGCACCGGGCGATTGGTCACGCGCTGACCGGCGGCAAGGTCTCGGACTATGACTACGCCGCCCACGACATCGCCGCCCTGGCCACGCACTGCTCGGAGAATTCGCGTCGCGCCGAAGAGGCCGAGCGCGATGTCGATGAGCGCTACAAATGTGCCTGGATGGAGCAGCATGTCGGCAGCACCTTCCCCGGCACCATCAGCGGCGTCACCAGCTTTGGCCTGTTCGTCGAGCTGGACGAGTCCGGCGTCAATGGCCTGGTGCATGTCACCCAGTTGCCCAACGACTATTACCACTTCGATCCGGTGCGCAAGCTGATGACCGGCGAGCGCCGGCGCAAGCAGTTCCGCCTCGGCGACCGGGTCAATGTGCTGGTGCTGCGCGCCAGCCTGGAAGAACGCAAGATCGATTTCCGCCTGATCGATGAAGATGGTTCGGTCGCCGATGCCGGCAGCGAGCGCCCGGCCGCGAAGCCGCAAGGTGGCCGGAAGGCGGCTGGTAGAAGTACCTCAGACAAGAAGGCCGCAGACAAGAAAACCACCGGCAAGAAGCAGGCTGCGCGCCGATGAGCCGGTGCTGTTCGAAACCTTGCCTGCCTTGCTTCTGGCCTTGCGTCTGGCCTTGCGCCATGGCCTGCCGTCTGGCCTGAATCGGGGAGTCTTGCGATGAGCAACAGCCACTGGATCGGGGGCATCCATGCCGTGCAGTCAGTGCTTGAGAACGAGCCTTCGACCGTGCTCGAGTTGATGCTGACCCGGGATGCTCGCAACCGGCGCCTGGATGCACTGCTGGCGCTGGCGCAGACGCATGGCATCGCCATCCAGCAGGCGCCACGGACGACGCTGGACCGGCTCGCCGCCGGTCTGCGGCACCAGGATGTGCTGGCCAAGGTGCGCGAGCGCGCCGGCAGTGACGAACGCGATCTGCCGGAGCTTCTTGCAGCCGCCGGTGATCGCGCCCTGTTCCTGGTGCTCGATGGCGTCACCGACCCGCATAACCTGGGTGCCTGCCTGCGCTCGGCCGCCGCCGCTGGCGCCACCGCCGTGATCGTGCCCAAGGACCACAGCGCACCGCTCAATGCCGCCGCGCGCAAGGCCGCAGCCGGCGGCGCCGAGCGCGTGCCGCTGCTGCGCGTGACCAATCTGGCGCGCACTCTGGCTGCGCTGAAAAAGGCCGGAGTCTGGGCCGTTGGCCTGGCCGGCGAGGCCGAAGAGACCTTGTATGCCCGCGACCTCACCGGCGCCGTCGCCCTGGTGCTGGGCGCCGAAGGCACCGGCATGCGCCGCCTGACCGCCGAAGCCTGCGACCATCAGGTCGCGATCCCGATCGCGGCAACGATGGAAAGCCTCAATGTCTCGGTGGCAGCCGGCATCTGCCTGTTCGAATCCAAGCGCCAGCGTCTGGCTACCATCGCGGCGCGCTGAGGCGCGGCGGTACGCGCGTCGGCAACACGCGCGGATCGGTTGGTGCCGCCGCTGCCGCACGCATGAACTGTCATCGGTGATCGGTGATCGGTGCTCGGCCCGGGCAGGGCAGGCCCGGGCAGGACAGGTTGCCTCCAGATCAAGAATTTGTCGCCTTTGATGCAAGTCAAGGCACGGCCGGCCGGTTTCCGGCACGATGACGGCCACTGCGAAAATCGTTTTGCAACCACGGGAGATACGACATGTATGAGCACATCCTGATCGCCACCGATGGCGGTGAGTTGTCCGAGCACGCCGTCGACCAGGGCCTGGCGCTGGCCAAGGCACTGGGCTCGCGGGTGACCCTGTTCACCGCCCTGTCGCCCTTCCATGTCTATTCGATCGAGTCCTATCCCGAAGGCGACCAGCGCGCCGAGTACCGGCGCCGGGCAGAGGCCCGCGCCGAGGGTTTCCTGGCACCGGCTCGTGACAAAGCCCAGGCGCTGGGCGTGGCCTGCGAAAGCCTGGCCATCGAGCACGCCTATCCGCACCAGGCGATCATGGACGCGGCACGCGAGCACGGCTGCGACCTGATCGCCATGGCCTCGCACGGGCGTCGCGGCGTCAGCGCGCTGCTGCTGGGCAGCGAGACGCTCAAGGTGCTGACGCACTCGAACATCCCGGTGCTGGTTTTCCGGCGCTGAGGTCGTGGTCGCGGACCCGACGGGCAGGGCAGGTGCTGGCCAGGCCGGACAATGATGCGGCAATGCCAATGAGCGAGCCGGGCAATGACCAATCCGAATGACATGGCCATGCCTGCGCCCGCGCCCGCCAGCCCCGCGACTGCGGCCGATGCCGGCTGGATGGAACAGGCCCTGGCCCTGGCCCGCCGCGCTGGCGACGAGGGCGAAGTGCCGGTCGGCGCCGTGCTGGTGCGCGATGGCGAACTGATCGGCGAAGGCTGGAACCGGCCGATCGGCTGCCAGGATGTCAGCGCTCATGCCGAGATCAACGCCCTGCGTGATGCCGGCGCCCGCCTGGGCAACTACCGCTTTCCCGGCGCCGTGCTCTACGTCACCCTGGAACCCTGCCTGATGTGCGCCGGCGCCATGGTCCACGCGCGCCTGGCGCGGGTGGTATTCGGCGCCTTCGATCCCAAGACCGGCGCCGCCGGCAGCCGCTTCGATGTTCTGGGCTCCGAGTTGCACAACCATCGCCTGCGGGTCGACGGCGGCATCCTCGCCGGCCCCTGCGGCGAGCTGCTGCGCGAGTTCTTCCGCGCCCGCCGCTGAGCACAGCACTGAGTATCGGGCGAGCACCGGCGCGGCCGCACCGTGCCAGTGCGGTGCCGTGACCGACCAGCGGCGCTTGAAGCAGGAATCCCGCCGCGGTGCGATAATTGCCGCCATGGACGTTCTGCTAGCCAATCCCCGTGGTTTCTGCGCCGGTGTCGACCGCGCCATCGAGATCGTCGAGCGCCTGCTCGATGCCTTCGGCGCGCCCATCTATGTCCGCCACGAAGTGGTGCACAACCGCTTCGTGGTCGAAGACCTGCGCCGCCGCGGCGCCATCTTCGTCGATGAACTGCACGAGGTGCCCGACGGCGCCACGGTCGTGTTCTCCGCCCATGGTGTCTCCCAGCAGGTGCGCAGCGAGGGCGGCCAGCGCGGCCTGCGCGTGTTCGACGCCACCTGCCCGCTGGTCACCAAGGTGCACATCCAGGTTTCCCAGCATTGCCGTGCCGGACGCGACGTGGTGCTGATCGGCCATGGTGGCCATCCCGAAGTCGAGGGCACGCTCGGCCAATGGGACCGCGAGCGCTGCGGCAGCGCGCGCATCCACCTGGTCGAAACCGTCGACGACGTCGCCACGCTGACGGTGGCACCGGGCCAGGCGCTGGCCTTCGTTACCCAGACCACCTTGTCGGTGGACGACACCAAGCAGATCATCGCCGCCCTGCAGGCGCGCTTCCCCGACATCCAGGGCCCGCGCCGCGACGACATCTGCTATGCCACCCAGAACCGCCAGGACGCCGTCCGCCGCCTGGCCGAAGATTGCGACCTGGTCCTGGTCGTCGGCTCGCCGAACTCGTCCAACTCCAACCGCCTGCGCGAACTGGCCGAAAAGGAAGGTGTGCCCGCCTACCTGATCGACGGCGCCGACGACATCGAAACCGGCTGGCTGGAAAACCGCCAGCGCATCGGCCTCACCGCCGGCGCCTCGGCACCGGAGCAGCTGGTCCAGGGCGTGGTTGAACGCCTGCGCCAGCTCGGCGCCAGCCACGTGCGTGAACTGGACGGCAAACCGGAAAACATCGTCTTCGCCCTGCCCAAGGAGCTGCGGGTTCAGGTCGAGGGCTGAAGTTGGGTTCTGCTTCCCTTCGTGCGCGAAACGGGGAATGAGGGGGATGCGCCGGGCGCGTAGCGAACGGCGACAACGCCTGCACTGCTACCACAGCACCCAGCAAAGAGCCCGCGCCGCTACCGCACCGCCGCATCCACCCCGGCCTTCCTGCCGGCAAAACGGGCGCAAGCAGATTCCCCTGACTGGTGAACCTGGCCCCGTACCGGGCCCGGTTCAGTGGCGCGCGGGTGCCGCGTCCTGGTTGAAACAGCAGCGCAAGTGCGCAGCCAATCACGGTATTTATGCCCTCCGCAGGGCCCGCCTGCCGCTGATCGGCGGTTCCGGCCCGCCTGTCGGACAGGAGTTGCTGCAACCGGCTAAGCTGAACAGAATGCAACCATGGAGAAAGGTATGCGCTGTTGGTCCCTTCGTCGGCCGCCGTCAGGCTTCCAGTCCGGCGTCACCCTCATTGAGCTGGTGGTCGCCGTCGCCGTGCTGGCCATTCTGGTGTCGATCGCCGTGCCCAGCTTCCGCGAGGTTGCCCTCAACAACCGCGCCAGCAGCATCACCAACGATCTGCTCGCCGACTTGTCCACCGCCCGCAGCGAAGCGGTCAAGGTTGCCGGCCGTGCCGCCGTCTTGGCATCCGGCGCCACTTGGGCCGATGGCTGGGATGTCTTTGTCGATGACAACGGCAACGGCACCATCGATGACGATGAAGAAGTGATCAAGACGGTCGGGGACATCAATCTCGGCCGCGGCGACAACAATAAGTTCGGGCTCACTGGCCTGGCCGGCGCAACCAGCGGCGGCTCCGGCGCCGAAGCCATCGTTTTCGGGCCCATGGGCCAGCTGCTGGAACCGGCCGATGGCGCACGCCTGATCGTCTGCCGGCCGGACGGCAACAGCGAACGTTCACGCGGCATCCGCATCGACATTTCCGGTCGCATGCAGGCCGTACGCGATGCCACCGTCCTGGGGGGGGATTGCTGATGACCCGTTACCCATTCCAGTTTCAATCGCGCCGATTGCAGGGCTACACCCTGCTGGAAGTGCTCATCGCCCTGCTGGTCTTCAGCATCGGCCTGCTCGGTCTGGCCGCAATGCTGGTATCGGCGGTGCGCGGCAATCATCAGGCGTATTATCGGACGCAGGCGGTTTATACCGCCCAGACCATTTCCGATGGATTGAAAACTAATCTTGCCGGTCTCAATGCCGGGGGCTACAACACCGGCGGCTTTATCGACAGCCACGGTGCACCTGTCTGCGATGTCTGTGATGATGCCCAGACCGCTGACCGGCATCTCAGCGCTTGGGCGGAACTTGCTAGCACCGGTTTGCCAGGTGGTGAAATCAGTGTCGATTGTGATGCCAGCCCGGTGGTTGATCCTGTGCTTTTGGCTGCTTTCTATCCTGGCGTATGCACCATTGCCGTGCGCTGGAGCGAAGTTGGCGATACGGGGCAGCAGACTGATACCAGTGAAAAGACCTTTACCTGGATGGTGCAGCCATGAATTGCCACAGACACCAGCCCGGCAATGACCCTGCTAAAGGTCTTTACTTGGCCCGGTACGGGCGCGGCTTCTCACTCATTGAGTTGATGATTGCCATGCTGATTGGCAGCTTGTTGCTGGTTGGCTTGGTAAGTCTTTTCGGCACGACTTCCAGTGTTAATCGCCTTGAGAATGGTCTTGCCAGGGCACAGGAAAACGGCCGCTTTGCCTTGTCCATGATCACCTCCGACATCCGGATGGCAACGGGCACACGGAGCGTGCGAAAAGGTTCCGGACTGGTAGGCCAGGCTCCTCGGGATATCTCCATCCGCAGTTATGTTGATCTAAGCGCCGGCCCGCGTGCCCAGCACGGTTTACCCAGAGTAGGAACAAACGATTTCTACTTTATCCCGCGCTCGGTGATGTTTCGTGGCTACGAGTGCATTGCGGACGCCTGCACACCAACCCAGGTGCCCGAAACCGGTGCCATTGGCGGTGACCAGTACGGAACAATTCCAGCGTTGGGTACGAGCGCAGGAAGTCGTGTTCGAGGCGCCGACGTGCTGACATTGCGTTATGTGCGTGGTGAAGGTGTGCGCGTAGGTGCGGTAACCAGCACAACGATCACCTTGGCCGATCCAGCCGACCGTATAAGTATTGGCCCCAGCGGGCTGGCTGTCATTGATGACTATCAGGGCACAAATATCATTTCTGTTCAGCCCGGAACAAACCTCACCAGCCTAACCTTGCAAGGAAATATAAGTGCCGCACCGGATGTTGATGTAGCTGGCGATGCCCGAGTCAGTGATTTCGATAGCAGTCTCATTACCGTTACCTACTATCTCCAGCTTGATGAGGACCCGAACCGTCCCGAACGGCTAATCAGTACCTTGATACGGCGCGAGAACGGTCAGGCTCAGGAAATTGCCCAGGGGATCGAACGCCTGGATTTCATTTATCAGGTGGAAGATCGCAACCGCAACTTGCGCTGGCTCAATGCCCAAGAGATGACTGTAGCAACGGCCATCAACTGGCCCGCGAATGAAGAGGATGCCAACACCCCAGCATTGCGCCTGTTCGACGCCCCTATAGCACAATGGCGCGCGGTACAGGCGGTAGAGGTACATCTGCTGGCCAACACCGTGGATGATGCTGCCTCAGCACAGGAGCCATTCGCCTACAGCTTCTTGGCAAATGGCCAGCCCAATGTTGGCAACATCGTACAAATGGCGTGCGACCCCGCCTATGGTGCTTGTCCGGGCGGAAGTATTACAGAGTTGCCCTCCGGGCTATCACCCGGACGCATGGCCCGACGTGAATTCCGGGCTACAGTCGCGGTCCGAAACAATTCCGGTTAAGAAGTTGACAGCCATGACAATAAATTCCCGAACACCTGTTTTGGCCTTCCAGTCAACACGTCAACAAGGTGTTGCCTTGGTCGTCGGCCTGATCTTTCTGTTGATCACGACCTTGATCGCAGTCACTGCCATGTCAGGCGTCGTCATGCAGGAACGGATGGCAGGAAATCTGCGCAATACATCCGTTGCCTTTGCAGGAGCGGAAAGTGCTGCTCGGGCAGGAGAACTTTACCTTCGGGAATTGATCTCCCGAGGTGAGGATATCACTGGAAATTGCACTGGCAGCGGCGCTGCCCGATTGTTCAATCGTGATGGCTGTACTCAGGCGCAACTCGACGCCGTACAGAATTTTCGAACCAACAAGGACCGGAGCGGCAGCCCCGACCCCGACTGGGTTCACGAATTGCCCCCCGACATGATCTCGGACGAAGATCTGGGTGATCCCAATGGCGGCGGAATGAGTGCCCGTCCGCTTTTCATGATCGAATATCTGGGTTCCTACAGTGCCATCGGCGGCACTGGCGGTGAATGGTTGAGCGGATCCGGTCGCTATTGCAGCGAAGTGGGTTGTTTCGTTCCCAACGTCTATCGGGTAACCGGCCGCGGTCAGGGGGTGAGTGCCAATGTTTCGCGCGCTGTTGATGTGCAGTTCGCTGCATTCGTCGGTGCCGGCGAGCCGTGAGTTTCCCAGAGGATGCAGCATGAATATTCAGAGTTTCCGGCCAGAATCTGGAGGTCAGCAATGAACAACACCATTTCATCCAAGCGCGACGTGCGCCAATTCGATCGCTCCTGGACAGGGCGTCTCGTTATGACCTTTGTCTGCGCCGGACTTGTCATGGCTGGAGGTAGCAATACGGTATTGGCGGATGATGAGTTGTTGGATCTGGTCCGTGTGCCACTGGCCGTCAATGCTGCGATTCCTCCGAACGTGTTAGTGTCATTGGATGACTCGGGGAGCATGGGTTGGGGACGTATGCCCGATAGTGCCAATTGGGGCAATGGTGATTGCCGGCGCTTTAATTCGAGATACAATCGAATCTATTATGATCCGGACGTGACATATGATCCGCCGTTGGATGCTGATGGTAATCCGTTTCCAAATTCGTCATTTACAGCTGCATGGAATGATGGCTTTTGGCGGAATAATCACGGCACCAGGAACTTGGCGCGAGATTATGCATTCAGCCGGGATCATTCGGGTAATCCTGCACGTTACACAGGTGGTTGGGACACATCCGGATTCCCAAGCGGGGTAAGCTCTGGCGGTCGCCAGAGAGCATTTTACTGTACCGGAACTACTTCCAGTTCGGTGGTACTGGTTACAGAACAGAGTGATGCTGAAAAACAGAATTTTGCGAATTGGTATTCTTATTATAGAATTCGTAGTTTGGCTGCACGGACCGCACTGTCGACCGCGTTCGCCAAATTGGATCCTGGTGCTCGTGTCGCATGGCAAAATTTTAATCACAACTCTCTTCGACTGAATTCCACTAGGCACGTTCGGGCACTTGACCTGCCCTCTTGGCGAGCCGACTTCTTCGATTGGCTGTACGAGCCTCGATTCAATGGCAACACGCCGATGAACGCTGCGTTCCTGCGCGCCGGACGTTATGTTGAGAATAACCGTGCCCAGGACACCAAAAATCCATATTACGATGAGAAGTATGGGCGCGAGCTGTCTTGTCGACAGACGTTTCATGTCATGATGACAGATGGCTATGGCAATCTTTGGCTCGATGATGAAGGGATAGGTGATTATGATACTCCTGGCCAATCCATTCAGGATGGCCGAGCCCTGACAGGTGACGCTGCACTCATCTATCACAACAAAGCCCAGGCTGATGCCAGCAATCGCCGCCCCGGCCTGGCGGATATGGCATTTTACTTCTGGTCCCGTGACCTTCGCCCCAACCTTAAGAACGATGTGCCAGCCTTCGTTCGTAACAATACGATCGAGGATGAGATAAACGCCAACCCGGCAGACCAGATATATTTCAATCCTGCCAATGATCCGGCAACTTGGCAACGGATGGTGAACTACATGGTCACCTTTGGTGCTGGTGGCAACCTCACGTACTCAGCCAATACGTTGATGGAGTTGCGCACCGGAAGCCGGAAGTGGCCGCAGGTAACCGGAGGTGCGAGCACTATCGATGATGCATGGCACGCCGCCGTAAACAGTCGTGGTGATTTCCTGAGCGCGGACGATCCTCAGGAACTGGTTTCTGCACTCACATCCATCATGGAGAACGTCACCAGCCGACAAGCAGTGACTGGGGTCTCCGGGTCGAGCACTTTCCATCGCTCTGGTGAGTACGAATATAAAGCGATGTACGACACCAATGATTGGACCGGCGACATAACTGCCGAGCCGATTGGAGATGCTGCTCCTTGGCCAGGCAGTGCAGCCGGGAGGCTGAACGCTCGCGATGATGATTATATGCGTACCTCCCGCAAGGTTATTACTTGGCGCCCGAGTAGCGGCGGCCCTGGCAGCGGCGGGCAGAGGGATTTTAAATGGGACGAACTCTCGACTCAGCAGCAACGATCGCTGCGTTACAACCCGGATACCGGTACTTATAATAACGATGCAACTGGTCAATTGCGGCTTGACTATATTCGTGGTGATCAGTCAAATGAGCAGGCCAACGGTGGGTCTTTCCGCTCAAGAGCTAGTCGTTTCGGTGCGGTCGTGGACTCAAATATTGTTCATGTAGAGCGGCCGGCGCATAGTTATGTCAGCAATCCAGGTTTTCCTGAAGCTGCAGCGGCTTATGTTAATTTCCGTGAAAGTAATCATAATCGAATTCCAGTCCTTTACGTTGGCGCCAACGATGGTATGCTGCATGCGATTGACTCAAGGAATGGCAACGAGTTGTGGGCTTTTGTTCCCAACAAGGTGATTCGCAACCTCTCTCGCCTGACTTCGCCCAATTATCAATTTTTCCCCAGCGTTAACGGATCGCTGTCCGTTACCGACGTCTATATCAACAATGCTTGGAAAACGGTCCTGTTTGGCACTTTGGGTTTGGGCGGTCAGGGAGCCTACGCCATCGATATCACCAACCCGACATCGCCCAATGTTCTTTGGGAGATTGGCGACGAGCACGTCGATGGGCGGTTGGGGTACAACTATGGGCAAATTGCTGTGAGTCGTATGAAGCCAACCGCGGACGACGAGCCTGGTCGATGGATTGCGCTGTTGCCCAGCGGATACAACTATCAAGCTACGGAAGACTATTCCATCCGAAATATGCCCAATGCGTTGCCGGATCCGTCCCATTCGGATGGCGATCCTGCACTGTTTGTAATTGACGTCGAAACCGGTAATGTTTTAAGGACGCTGGATTCGTTCCCCAGCAGCGAACCGGAAGCATATGGTCTTGCCGAAGTGAGTATTGGCGAATATCGCAGCAACTTCGAGGCGGACTTCGCAATAGGGGGCGATCTCAATGGTAATCTGTGGCGTTACAGCCTCAGTGTCGAAGATGCTTCGTCGACTGGGCGCAACCGTGCGCCGATTGAGCGACTTCTTAAGGGAGAGGTTACTCCTGAAGGAAAGTCTGAATACCCGTTCACGTCGGCACCAAGAATATTTCCTGATATCGGAAACGGCATGGTCATTGTGGCCGGGACCGGAAAATATCTTGAACCGGACGATCGCGAGAAGATCATCACAACCGAACAAACTGTCTATGGCATCCAGGAATGTCTGTCATGTGAGTCATTGGAGGTTACCCGCAACGACCTCGTAGAGCATGACCTTGTCCATGTTGGTGATGGCCATCTCGGTTTCGATGGCATTGACATTATTCCCTCGGGCAAGCGTGGTTGGCGTTTTGATCTTGGGCTTCACGAGGCTTCGCTCGGAATCGACCTGCGTGGAGAGCGTGTATTGCAGCGCCCCGATGCGCTGTTCCCGCTGGGCTTGGTGTTTGTCAATACCTACTACCCATCCGACGATCCGTGTTCACCCTTGGGCGGTAACGTGACCTACATCTTGTCAGCCTACACAGGCGGTTATCCGCTTGGACAGCTCAACGACGACGGCACAGGCTATGAACCCATTGAGTCACCATGGCCGGATGCACCACCTAAAGCGGTCACCGGGGATTTGAGGGGTGGAAGTATTGGTGGCGGCGGGGACGACGACGATGATGGACCCAATGTGCCTCCGTTCAGCGGCTCTGCGCCTTTGGATACCAATGGTTGTGTGCGTGGAACCAATATCTGCCTGATACCTATGCGTCGCGGCTGGCGCGAGCTCCCGCTGGAGTAGCTGAACAATGTCGATTGATTTCAAGGGAACAAAGGATGACCGGCGCCAAGGCGGCTTCACCCTCGTCGAGCTGATGATTGTGGTGGCAATCGTGGCCATTCTGGCCGCGATTGCCTACCCCAGTTACAACGAGCATGTGCTGCGCACCAAGCGGGCGGATGGCAAGGCGCTGCTGAACCGGATTGCCGGTGAGCAGGAGCGCTTCTTCACCGCCCGCGGTCAGTACACGGCCGCAATCACCACGGCCAAGCCTAATGGTCTGGGTTTTACCAATGCACTGTCGGAAAATGGTTGCTATGAAGCCACCGTTGAGTTGGGTGCCAACAATCTGAGCTACACGCTTACTGCGGCGCCGCAGAACAACTCCACCTGCGGTGATCAGACCCGCGATACCAAGTGCGGCAAGTTGAGCCTGACGAGCCGGGGTGAAAAGGACGCCGACGGAACCCAGGGTGCAAGCTGCTGGTAGCTCACAGCTTCGGACACGACACCACTGTCAGCTTGCCCGCGATGAGTGCTGGATGGCTACGTGTGACCCCGCTGCCACGTTGCGTTGTCATAAATCATGGTGTCGGCGACAACCTGATTCGCTCTGGCGGGGGCGGCGGTGGATGTGCACATTCGGGACCTGACAGGCGAAGCGTTGCGATTCATTGATGCCCTGTTGCAGGAGCCCGACGTCGAGCATGCCTCGTTGGGCGATGAGTGGCCGCAGTTGCGCGCCCTGTGCGCGGACCAGGCCCTGACCGCCAACGATGTTCCCGATGCCTGGCTGGCAGCAGCGGCCATTCACCAGGGCGAACACGTGGTCAGCTTCGACAAGGACTTCCGGCGCCTGCTGCCAAAGAACCAGTTCACATTGCTGACGGCATAATCCAAGGTCGCTCACTGCTCGCCCGCCTGGTCGCACAAGGCGGGCACGAACAGTCGGGGATCGACGGGTCGGGTGTTCAGGCGCGGGCTTTTTGGATTCCGGCCGCTCACACTGCGAGAAGCGGTCCTCAAGCTTCCAGTTGCGCATGTTGCGGGCAATGCCGTGACGTTGATCAATGCAAGGTAAGCCATTGACGTACAAGCAAACACCTTTGGCCGTGGCGCCGATGATGGACTGGACTGACCGATATTGCCGGGTGCTCCACCGTCGTCTCGCCCCGCACGCGCTGCTCTATACCGAGATGCTGCATGCCATGGCCGTGGTGCGCGGTGACCGCCAGCGCCTGCTTGGTCACGACGCGGAAGAGCATCCGCTGGCGCTGCAGCTGGGGGGCAGCGATCCGGCCTTGTTGGCACAGGCGGCGGCGATTGGTGTGGATTACGGCCATGCCGAGATCAACCTCAATTGCGGTTGCCCCAGCGAGCGGGTGCAGGAGGGTGCGTTTGGCGCCTGCCTGATGCGCGAGCCGGCCCTGGTGGCCGATTGCGTGGCGGCGATGCGGGCGGCAGTGCCGGCGTCGGTGCCGGTCACGGTGAAATGCCGCATCGGCGTGGATGAACAGGACGATTACGAAGGCCTGGAGCGCTTCATCACCACCGTGGCGCAAGCCGGCTGCCAGGTATTCATCGTGCATGCGCGAAAGGCCTGGCTGAAGGGCCTGAGCCCGAAGGAGAACCGCGAGGTGCCGCCGCTGGATTACGACCGCGTGTACCGGCTCAAGCGCGAGCATCCGCAGCTGACCATCGTGCTCAACGGTGGCCTGGCCGATACGCAGGCCGTAGCCGGCGCGCTGGACCATGTCGATGCGGTGATGGTCGGGCGCGCCGCTTATCACACGCCCTGGTTTCTGGCGCAGCTTGAGCAGCAACTGCACGGCACGCCGCTGCCGGACCGGATCGGCGTGCTGCGTGATCTGGAAGACTACGTACAGGCGCGCCTTGCGGCCGGCGCGCGCCTGATCAACATCGTCCGGCACTGGTGCGGCATCGCCCACGGCCTGCCCGGCGCGCGCGCCTTCCGCAGTCATCTGGTGGAGCAGGGCAGGGCGCCGGATGCCGACTGGCGTGTCGTGGAAGCGGCGCTGTCGCGGCTCTCCGCGCCAGCCAGCGAGGCCGCCTGATGCTGGTCCGTACTCCGGACGCGTTCCTGGCTGCCTGGCAGCGCCTGCCCGAAGCGCCTTGGGGCGCGCCGACGCCGCGGGCGGTGATGCTGATGGCGCCGGAAGGTTTGACCACGGCGGCGGCGACGGCGGCCGACAACCGTTACATGGCCACCGGTGATCAAATCAGCGCCGATCTGTCGCATCGGCAGCATCGCCAGCTTGCACGGCTGCTGGCCGGCCAGGACGGCCCGGACGAGCCGGCCGATGTGCCACGGCGCAGCTTGCCGGTGTGGACGTTCCCTGGCGACCCGGAAACGCCGGACGCGACCTTCCTGAACAATGCCTTCGCCACCGTGCCCGGGCGCCTGATTCTGGGTGCGATGCGTTACCCGCAGCGCCAGCGCGAGACCGCCCGCGCCGATATCCGGGCGTTCTTCGCCGAGGTTCTGGGCTATGACATCGTCGAGCTGCAGGGCGATGGCGTGATCGCCGAGCTGACCGGTTCGCTGGTGATTGATCGTCGTCGCGGTGTCGGCCTGTGCGGGCTGGGCGAGCGCTGCAACATGGCCGGGGCGCAGGCCATGCACGAGGCCCTCGGCCTGCGCCTGACCTATGCCTTTGACCTGGCGGAAGGCGAATATCACACCAATGTCGTGATGAGCGTGCTGGCCGGCCGCACCCTGGTGCTGTGCCGCGAGGGCCTGGCCGATCCGGTGGCGGCGCAGGCGTTGGTCGATGCGTGGCAGGGCCACTGCGTGGAGCTGGACGCGGCGGAGAAGAATGCTTTTGCCGGCAATTGCATCGTGGTGCGCGAATCGGAGCTGCTGATGAGCCAGTCGGGCGTCGACAGTCTGCGTCCGGCGACCCGGCAGGCTTTGGCGGCGCAGGGCTGGCAACTGCGGCCGGTGCCGTTGTCGCAGATCGAGTTGGCCGGGGGTTCGCTGCGCTGCTGCGTGGGCGAAGTATTCTGAACCGGGGCGCCCGGCAGGGGCCGCAATAGCCCGGCAGTTCAGCACGAATTCAATGCCCTGGCGTAGGCTGTGTGGTGATTCCATTGTCCTCTTCGGGCTGCCGGCCAAGGTCGGCGGTTGCCTTTTTCTCGCCTTCACCACAACAATCAAGCCATGATCCCTGTCTGTCATACCCGTGCCTTGTTGCCGGTCGCCCTGCTTGCTTCGCTTCTGTGCTTGAGTGCGCCGCTGTCGGCGCGCGAGGGTGCGGCCAACCTGCAGGAGGCGATCGCCCAGGTGCAACGGGAAACCGGCGGCCGGGTGTTGTCGGCCGATACGGTGGCCACCGGCACACGCGAGGTCTACCGGATCAAGGTGTTGACCCCCGATGGCCGGGTACGTGTGGTCACCCGGCCCAGCCGGGTTGGCAACAACCGCTGATCAGCCACTGCAATCTTTCAACCCGAGGATCCTGACTGATGCGAATTCTGCTGGTGGAAGACGAAGCCCCGTTGCGGGAAACCCTGGCCGCACGCCTGAAGCGTGAGGGTTACGCGGTGGATACCGCGGCCGACGGCGAGGAGGGCCTGTTCCTGGGCAAGGAGGTTCCCTTTGACCTGGCCATCATCGATCTGGGCCTGCCAAAGATGAACGGCATGGAGTTGATCCAGCGCCTGCGCGAGGAGAATTGCCGTTTTCCGATCCTGGTGCTGACCGCCCGGACCAGCTGGCAGGACAAGGTCGAGGGCCTGACCTCGGGCGCCGACGACTATGTGGTCAAGCCGTTCCATGTCGAGGAACTGCTGGCGCGGATGAATGCCCTGATGCGCCGGGCCGCCGGCTGGAGCAAGCCGTTGATCCAGTGTGGCCCGGTGACCATGGACACCACGGCGCAGACGGTAGCGGTCAATGACGAGAACGTCGACCTGACCAGTTACGAGTACAAGGTGCTGGAATACCTGATGATGCATGCCGGTGAACTGGTCTCCAAGGCGGAACTGACCGAGCACATCTATCAGCAGGATTTCGACCGCGACTCCAATGTGCTGGAAGTGTTCATCGGCCGGCTGCGGCGCAAACTCGATCCCGACGGCACCCTCAAGCCGATCGACACCGTGCGCGGGCGCGGCTACCGCTTCTCCATCCCGCGCTCGGAGTGAGTCGGCTCCCGGCCGGGCGGCCGGGTGCCGGCTGACGGAGTCGTCCGGCCATGCGCCCGTGGTCCCTGCAATCGCGAATGCTCACGGTGCTGTCCGCGGCCCTGATCGGCTTTCTCGGGCTGACCGGTTTTGCCCTGGAACAGGCTTTCAGGGAGAGTGCCCTGGAAGCCCTGCGCGAGCGCCTGCAGGGCTATGTCTGGGCCTATATCGCCGGTTCCGATCCGACCGTATCGCGGCGCCTGGTGCTGCCCGAGGTTGCGCCGGAACCGCGTTTCGACCAGCCCGGCTCGGGCCTGTATGCCGGCATCACCGGCGATCGCCTGCGCTGGGAATCGGCTTCGGCCCTGGCCCGTGGCCTGCCGTTCGACCGCGAGCTGGCACCGGGCCGGACCGAATTCTCCGGGCCGCTTGCCAGCCCGGTGGGCGATATCTACCTGTTCAGCCATGGCGTGGTCTGGGAACTGGGTGAGGACGACGAGCTCGGCCTGACCCTGCACGTGGCCGAGCATGCCTCGGTGCTGGACGGGCAGGTGATGGTGTTCCGGCAAACCCTGTGGGTGTACCTGGGCGCGGCCGGGCTGACCCTGCTGGTGTTGATGCTGGTGATGTTCCGCTGGGGGCTGTCGCCCTTGCGCCGGGTCGAGGCCGACCTGGCCAATGTCGAGAGCGGACAGGCCCAGCGGCTGACCGGCCCCTATCCGCGCGAACTGCGTGGCCTGACCGACAGCGTCAACGACCTGATCGACACCGAGCGCGAGCACCTGGCGCGCTACCGCAACACGCTCAGCGACCTGGCGCACAGCCTGAAAACGCCGCTGGCGGTGATGCGCACGCGGCTGGAAGATCTGGAATTGCCCGAACACGGGGACGCTACTGCCGCAGCCACCGATGCCTACAGCACCGAACTGCTCGACCAGGTGCAGCGGATGAACGAGATCGTCGCCTATCAGCTCTCCCGGGCGGCCACCTCGGGGCACCAGACCTTTGCCACGCCGATGCCGCTGGAGCCGGCCGCCGAAGAGATCGTGCGCAGCCTGGAAAAGGTCTACGCCAACCGCGGCATCGTGTGCGAGTTCGAGATCGATCCGGCGGCGCGCTTCCATGGCGAGCGCGGTGACCTGCTGGAACTGCTGGGCAACCTGCTGGAGAACGCCTTCAAGTGGGCGCGCAGCCGGGTGCTGCTCAGCGTGCGGCAGATCCAGCTGCCCAATGCCCGGCGTCCGGGCCTGGAGATTTCGGTCGAGGATGACGGCGAGGGAATCGCCGCCGAACGGGTGTCCGAAGTGCTCAAGCGCGGTGTCCGCGGTGATGAGCGGGTTGAGGGTCACGGCATCGGCATGGCGATCATCCAGGACATCCTGCGCGCCTATCGGGGCAGCCTGGATGTGGGGCGTTCGGGCGCATTGGGCGGCGCCCGGTTCCTGCTGCGCGTCCCGTAAGACCGGCCGGCGTCAAGGCGGCCCGCGCCGGTACCGGTACAGTCCCGGACCGGGCGCCGGTAGCGGCTTCACGTTGCCGCTGGCCCGGCGCTTGGGCTATTGTGCGCCGATCATCCGCTTGCCCAAAGAGATCCGTCATGGCCCGTCTGCTACCGCTGTTTGCCCTGGTTTTCCTGCTTGCCGCCTGCCAGGGCAATGACCCGGCCGCACCCGACCAGGCGGCGTCGCCGGCGACGGATGCTGCTGCCGATCCGGCCGCTGCCGACATGGTTGCTGCCGAACCGCCCGCCGAAGCCGTGGCCGACGTGCCCGAGGTTCCGGAAGTGCCGGTGGGTGCCTGCGGCGATCAGGGTGAACTGGAACCGGCCGAGCGCATCGCCAATACGCCGCGCTGGTCCACGGCCAGTGAGCTGGAGAATTTCGGCTTCGATGTCTACCGTGCCGAAAGCGAAGAGGGGCCGTTTGATCGCCTCACCATCGACCCGATCCCCGGCGCCGGAACTTCGGACGAGCCCCATCAGTACAGCTTCCGGGACGACACGATCGACCCGTGCGTGGACTACTGGTACTACGTGGAATCGGTCTCCACCTCGGGCACGCGCGAGAAGTTCACACCGACCTTCCGGGCGCCGGCCAAGCGTCGCGCGGCCGACGACTGACCGGCCAGGGCCAGGGCGGTTGCCTGCGCCTGATCCAAATTCGTGCACTTCTTCGAGCTGCTCTGGTTCAGCGCCTATGCGGAGCTGAAGGCGGAGGCATCGCGCAGTTATCTGGGCTTTGTCTGGTGGCTGCTGGAACCGGCCATGTTCATGGCCGTGTTCTATGTCGTATTCGGCATGGTGCTCAAGCGCGGCGGCGATGATTACCTGGCGTTCCTGCTGATCGGCCTGACCTTCTGGCAGTGGTTCAAATCCTGCATCAGCCATGGCAGCCATGCCATCTGGCTGAATATCCCGCTGATGCAGCAGGTCAAGCTGCCGGCGGCGCTGTTTCCGTGCACGACCGTGGTCAGCGATACGGTGAAATTCCTGTTCATCTTCGCTGTCCTGCTGGTGATCCTGTGGAGCAGCGGCTATCCGCCGTGGTGGGGTTATGTCGTGCTGCCGCTGCTGTTTCTGGTGCAATTGCTGCTGGCCACCGCGTGCTGCTTGATCGCGGCGGCGATCGTGCCGTTCGTGCCCGATGTCCGGTTCGTGATCGAAAACGCGCTGATGGCACTGATGTTTGTCTCCGGGGTGGTGTTCTCGCTGGATGCCATCGAAGAGCCGGTCAGTTCCTGGCTGGCGCTCAATCCCATGGTCGGCCTGATCGAGTCGGCGCGCAGCGTGCTGATGCATCAGCAATTGCCGGACTGGTCGCTGCTGGCGCAGTCGGCGGCGGGCTCGGTACTGGTCATGCTGCTGGCCCTGCTGATGTTGCATCGGCTGGCGCCGCGCTACCCCAAGCTGGTCATCTGACATGGCCGAACTGATTGGGCTGGATGATGTCGGCATCGTCTACCAGGGCGTGCGCCGCATCGGTGGCACCGGCTACTGGGCCTTGCGCCATGTCGATCTGAGCCTGCGTGAAGGCGAGATCCTCGGGCTGATCGGCCACAACGGCGCCGGCAAGAGCACCCTGCTGCGCGTGTTGGCCGGAATACTGCGTCCGGACGAAGGCCGGATGCGGCAGGCGCGCAAGCTGCGCGCGCAGTTGCTGTCGCTGGGCGTGGGTTTCGTGCCGCACCTGACCGGGCGCGACAACGCGGTGCTCAGCGGCATGCTGCATGGCATGTCGCGGCGGGCGATGAAGCAGGCCCTGCCGGCGATCCGCGAGTACGCCGAGCTGGGCGATTTCTTCGACATGCCGCTGAACAGCTATTCGGCCGGCATGGTCCTGCGCCTGGGCTTTGCCGTGGCGATGCAATCCCAGCCCGATGTCCTGCTCATCGACGAGGTTCTGGGCGTGGGTGATGCCGACTTCCTGGAAAAATCCACAGCCGACCTGCAACGCAAGATGCGTTCGGGCATGACCTGCGTGCTGGTCTCGCACCAGGACGACACCATCCGCCAGTACTGCGACCGGGCGGTGCTGGTGCACGGTGGCAGGATCGCCGCTGACGGCTCGGTCGAGGAAACCTTGAAGCGCTATCACGAATCCAGCCGGAGCCCGTCTTGAGTGGGCTGGCGGTGTGGTCGAGCGGCCGGAAACGGGGCGGTCACCGCCTGATGTCGTTGCCATTGCCGTTGCTGACAGCGCATTTACCGGGAGTCATTTCTGATTTTTCACACTCCGCATTCAAGAATGTGTTTTTCTGGCTCGTGCTTCCGTGCAGAAGAACTGGAAGAAGGAACTGATGGCTCGTCAGCGGGCTTCGGTGGTCGTGGAGAGTGGCTGTGAACAAGCGCATGGCTGGCATGTGGCTGCCGAACCAGGCCGGAAACGGCCGTCATTGCCGGTGCGTCCACGCGTGACGGCGGCCTCGCTGGCTCATCGCCGCATTGGCTATGCCCTGCTGTCCGGCAGCGGTATCGAGATCGGGCCGGGGCTGTGTCCGGCGCAAGTGCCGGCACCCGCGCGCGTTCGCTACTGCGATGTCATGGCCCAGGCGGGCTGGCGCCGGCATTTTCCAGAGCTGCCGGAACCCTCGCTGGCCGGCATTGCCGAGCCGGACTGGCTGGCCGATATCGACCTTGATGGCCTGGCCTTCCTGCCCAAGCAATCGCAGGATTTCGTCATCGCCAACCATCTGCTGGAAGTGGTGGCCGATCCCATTGCTGCTTTGGCCGAGCTGTGCCGGGTGCTTCGGCCGGGTGGCCGCCTGGTCATTTCCGCCAGCGACAAGCACTATTCGCAGCAGCCGCTGCGCGTGCCGATCGACTTCGCTACGCTGCTGGGTCGGCATCAGCAGGGCGAGCGCGCCATCGTGCCGGATGATTACATGGATATCCTGCGCAACGTTCATCCCGAACTGGTGGCCTGCGATGCTGCCGATCTTCAGCACCACCTGGATCGTTTGCAAAGCCGGCGCGAGCATCTGCGGGTCTGGACCAGTGACCTGTTCGAGCAGTTCCTGGAACGTGCCCTGGCCGTGATCGGCGCGCGCTGCGATCGTCTGCTGGTATTCACTGGCGACCAGACGCACTGGGAATATTTCGTGGTCCTGGCCAAAGACAGTGACGGATAACTGATTGCATGAGTGAGGATGGCCTGGCCCTGCGGGGCGATCCGGTGCTGCTGCTGGGCATGCACCGTTCCGGAACGTCGGCGACAGCGCGTCTGATGGCGGCACTGGGTGCCCGGGTCGGCGGCGATGACGAGTTGCTGCCGGCGCACCCCGAAGACAATCCGGCCGGCTACTGGGAGCGCCTGGATGTGTTGCTGGCCCACGACCGGTATCTGCAGGCCGTGGCCTGCGACTGGCGTACGATCGCCAATCTGCCGGACGATCCCGGTGGCGGTCTGGCCGGTGCGCAACTGGACCAGGATCTGCGCCAGGCCATCGCCAGGCTGGATACCGGCGGCCCGTGGCTGGTCAAGGATCCGCGCCTGTGCCTGTTGCTGCCGGTCTGGCTGCGGCGGGTGCCGAACGCCGCCCTGGTAGTTGCTGTCCGACATCCGGTCGAGATCGCCGACTCGCTGCTGCGCAGCCATCGCGGCGTCTACCCGGCGCCGTATGTGCTCGCGCTGTGGGAGGGTTACCTGATTCGCGCGCTGCGTTCGATGGCCGGCCGGCAAGTGTTGTTCGTTGATTACCGCAGCCTGCTTGACGAGCCGATGGCCCAGGCCCGCCGCCTGATCACCGGTTTGAGTGACATGGGTGTGTCTGGACTGGAAATGCCGTCCGCCGACGCCATCCAGGCGGTGATCCGGCCGAAGCTGCGCCGGCACCACGAGGCCGCCAGTCGCAGCGCGCGCTTGAACCGCCCGCAGCGAGCATTGCTGGACTGGCTGCAGGAACGTGCGCAGGCACCCGGCCCGGTGACCGTGGAGACCATCGACTGGCTCGCGCCCGATGCCGAACTGGCCCAGTTCGAGGCCGCCTTCGACGACCGCGAGCGCCAGGGCGTGGACTCGGTCGAGCAGGCCCGCGACGAACGCATCCAGGCATTGACCGGCACCGTCGAGGATCTGCGCCTGGGCCTGGCCGAGGCCGCCCAGGTGCATGCCCAGCAACTGCAGCAACTGGCCCACGAGCACCAGCGCCTGGCCGATGACAACCTGCGCTATGCCCGCGAGTTGCAGGCGGCGACGGTAGACACCGCTTTGTTGCGCACGGAACTGGCGCGGTTGCGTGGCCAGGCCCAACTCGCCGGCACTGCCCAGGCCCATGCCGCCGGCCTGGAGGCGGCGCTGGCAGCGATGCGCACCTCGATGTCCTGGCGCGTGACCGCGCCATTGCGCCTGCTGGCGCGTCCGTCGTCGTTGTTCGACAGCCACGGAGAACACTGGCTGTACCGGCAGTTCTATCGCCTGCCGGGCCTCAGCGCGACGCGCAAGCGGGCGTTGATCGAATGGCTGCACGAGCACATGTCCTGGCTGACTCGGCGCACGGTCTCCTACCAGTTGTACCAGGCCAGCAAGAACGCTCCGGCGCAGGCCGAGGGCACCTGGCTGCGGCCGCGCCCACGGGCCGACGTGGAGTCGATGCTCTCGGCGCTGTCGTCGACGCCGCAGGTGTCGATCCTGGTGCCGGTCTACAACACCGATCCGGAATGGCTGGCGGCGGCGGTGGATTCGGTGCGCGCGCAGACCTATCCGCATTGGCAGCTATGCCTGGCCAACGACTGCTCGAACCGGCAGCAGACCCTGGATTATCTGGACAGCCTGGATGATCCGCGCATCAAGGTCATCCACCTGGAGCGCAATGGCGGCATCGCCGCGGCGAGCAGTGCCGCGCTTGCGGCGGCCGATGGCCAGTTCATCGCCTTGCTCGACCATGACGACCTGCTGTTTCCAGATGCGTTGCTGGAATCGGTGGCGGTGCTGGACCGCACTGGCGCGGATTTCAGCTACAGCGACGAGGACAAGATCGATGAGGCGGGGCGCCATGTCGAGGCCCATTTCAAGCCCGACTTCTCGCCCGAGTACTTCCATTCCTGCAACTACCTGTGCCACTTCTCGGTGATCCGGCGCAGCGTGGTCGAGGCCGCCGGCGGCTTCCGTCCCGGTTTCGACGGCGCCCAGGATTACGACCTGTTCCTGCGCTGCGCCGAACTGTGCAATCGCATCGAGCATATTCCCAAGATCCTCTACCACTGGCGCAAGCATGAAGGCTCCACGGCCCAGGCCAGTGGTGCCAAGCCCAAGAGCTGGGAGGCCGGCCGCCGGGCGATCGAGCAGTCCCTGGAACGCCGGCAGATCGCCGCCCAGGTGGAGCTGGCCGATTATCCCAACACCTACCGCGTGCGCTATCCGGTATCCGGCCTGGCCAAGGTCAGCATCATCATCCCGTTCCGCGACGAGCCGGCGCTGCTGCAAAGCTGTGTCGCCTCGGTGCTGGCCAAAAGCGGCTATCAGCGCCTGGAACTGCTGCTGGTCGACAACGGCAGCGTGTTGCCGGAGACCGCGCAGCTTCTGGAACGTTTGGCCGGCCAGGACACGCGCATTCGCGTACTGCGCCACGATGTGCCGTTCAACTATTCGGCGATCAACAATTGGGCCGCGCAGCAGGCTACCGGTGAACACCTGCTGTTCCTCAACAACGATGTCGAGGCGATCAGGCAGGATTGGCTGGTGGCCATGCTCGAGCACAGCCAGCGGCCGGAGATCGGTGTCGTCGGCGCGCGATTGCTGTATCCGGACGACACTGTCCAGCATGCTGGCGTGATCATTGGCCTGGGTGGCGTCGCCGGCCATGCGCACCTGTTCCAGCACCGCGATCATCCCGGCTATTTCGGCCGCTCGCGCCTGCTGCAGAACACCAGCGCGGTGACCTTCGCCTGCGCCATGACCCGGACCGATGTGTTCGAGCGCCTGGGCGGCTTGAACGAAACCGATCTGACCATCGCCTTCAACGATGTCGATTACTGCCTGCGCGCGCGCGAACAGGGCCTGCGCGTGGTCTACACGCCCTACGCCAAGCTGTATCACCATGAGTCCAAGAGCCGGGGCGCGGAAAGCACGCCGGAGAAGCAGCGCCGGTTCAACGCCGAGATCGAGTACATGCAGCGCCGGCATCGGGCCATCCTCGAGCGCGGTGATCCCTACTACAACCCGCATCTGTCGATGCACGCCCACCGCAGCTTCCATATCGACCCGCCCTGAGGGCCAGTGAATGATGATCGCGGTGCTGATCGTCGCCCATGACAATGCCGGCGCGACCGCGCAGTGTCTGCGCAGCCTGGCACCGGAGCTGGGCGATGACGGTTCGGTCTGGCTGCTCGACAATGGTTCGGCCGCCGCACAGGGCCAGGACTTGCGCGAAGCGGCCCGGATGCCGGAACTGGCCGGCCGCTGCCATCTGCGCGTCAGCGCCGAGAATCTGGGCTTTGCCGGCGGCGTGAACCTGCTGCTGGCCGAGGTCATGGCCGGACCGGAGATCGGCCAGGTGCTGCTGCTCAACAACGATACCGAGCCCCAGCCGGGATTCCTGCAGCGCCTGCGTGCCTGTCTGGCACAGACACCCGGTGCCGGCATGGCAGCGGCGCGGATGATGGCGATGGATGGCGGGCAGGTCGACAGCCTGGGCATCTGCCTGTACCGCTCCGGCCTGGCCTCCAACCGCAAGCACGTCGACGAGCGCCTGCTCGGGCCAACCGGCGGCTGCATGTTGCTCAGTCGCAAGTTGCTGGAGGACATGCACGCCAGCCACGGCTACTGGTTCGAGCAGCGTTTTTTCTGCTACGCCGAAGACACCGACCTGGTGATGCGCGCGCGCTGGCTCGGCCATGCCAGCGCCTATGCCGATGACGCGGTGGTGCTGCATCACGGCTCGTTGTCCAGCGGCGGTGCCGACAACGAGTTCGTGCTCTACCACGGCATCCGCAATTCGATCTGGGCGCTGGCGCGCAATGCCCCGGCGTTGTGGTTGTTGGTGCATCTGCCCTGGCTGCTGCTGGCCCATGGCGGCGTGATCGTGCGCAACCTGCGCAAGGGCAGGGCGGGCACGGTCTGGCGCCTGTATCGCGATGCCATCGCCGGGCTGCCGGCGATGTGGCAGCAGCGTCGACTGATCCGGCGCCGCCGACGGCTGCCGGCGCGGGCCTGGTGGTCCTGGGTCGAGCCACGCCTGTACGAGCGCGATTATCTGCGCCGGGCCTGGCGCGAGCTGTTCGGTCGAAACGGCTGACCGGCACTACGCGGTTCGCTGCGCTGTGTTTATGGACGCCGGTTTGACCCCATCCGGCCGGCTGGCGCGTTTCATCGATCAGCACGTCCCAACCTGTCCTGTGCCATCCGGAGGTCATCATGTCGCGCATTGCCCGATTCGCTTTTGTTTCCTTGTCCCTGGCCGCCATCCTGGTTGCCGCCTGCTCGCAGAGCCCACACCAGGCCGATGACCCGCATGCCGGCCCGGCCCTGACCGAGTCCGCCGAGCAGGCACCGGGGAAGCCCTTGCCAGCGCCGGCGCCCGAGCCACCGCCGCTGCATGCGCCCTCGCCAGCCACCGAGGCCTACGCCTATAGCCGGCAGGCTTCGCCGTCCATGGCCATGGATGTTGGCGGCAGTCAGCCCTGGTCACCGCCGCCAGCGGCCGATCGCGAGAACTACGCGCCGATCGATGCCAACCCGGTGCACCGGGTCAGCGAGCAGCCGGTGTCGACCTTCTCGGTTGATGTCGATACCGCCTCCTATGCCAATGTCCGGCGCATGCTCAACCAGGGCCGGTTGCCGCCATCCGATGCGGTGCGTGCCGAGGAGTTCATCAACTATTTCGATTACGGCTATGCGCCGCCGAGCCAGGGCACGACGCCGTTCGCCACCCACATCGAGATCGCGCCCTCGCCCTGGCAGGCGGGCCGTCACCTGCTGCTGATCGGCATCCAGGGCTGGCAGGTGCCGGTCGAACAGATTCCGGCCGCCAACCTGGTGTTCCTGGTTGATACCTCCGGTTCGATGAATTCACCAGACAAGCTGGAGTTGCTGAAGAAAAGTCTGGGCCTGCTGACCCGGCAACTGCGGCCGCAGGACCGGGTCGCCATCGTCGCCTATGCCGGCAGCGCCGGCATCGTGCTGCCATCCACGCCCGGATCCGACCAGGCGGCGATCGTGTCGGCGCTGGCGCAGTTGCGTGCCGCCGGTGCCACGGCCGGTGGTGCCGGCCTGGAGCTGGCCTATACCGTCGCCCGGCAGCACCATGTCGAAGGCGGCGTCAGCCGGGTGATCCTGGCCTCGGATGGCGACTTCAATGTCGGCCGGGTCAGCATCGATGATCTCACCACCCAGATCGGCCATCAGCGCGACAGCGGCATCGGCCTGACCGTGCTCGGCTTTGGCGGCGGCAACTTCAACGATCATCTGGCCGAACAGTTGGCCGCCGCCGGCAACGGCAACTATCACTACATCGACACCCTCAACGAGGGCCGCAAGGTGCTGGTCGAGCAGTTGTCGGCGACGGTGCTGACCATTGCCCAGGACGTGAAGATCCAGATCGAGTTCAACCCGGCCGCGGTGCAGGAATACCGGTTGATCGGTTACGAGAACCGCCTGCTGGCGCGCGAGGATTTCAACAATGACCAGGTCGACGCCGGTGACATCGGCGCCGGCCACAATGTCACCGCCCTGTACGAGATCACCCTGGCCGGCTCGGATGCCACGACGATCGATCCGCTGCGCTACGGCCAGCCCGATGCCGGCACGGCCCGTACCGATGCCAGGGCCGATGAATTGGCTTTCCTGCGCCTGCGCTACAAGCGCCCGGGTGAAAGCGCCAGCCAGTTGATCGAGCGTCCGGTGCGCCAGGGCGATGTCTCGGTGCAGGCCAGCGAGCGCCTGCGCTTTGCCGCCGCCGTGGCCGGTTTCGCCGATGCCCTGCGCGGTGGGCGGCACCTGGGCAGCTACGACCTGGCCGATCTGGGACACCTGGCGGCCGGTGCGCGCGGCGATGACCGCTACGGCTATCGCGGCGAATTCCTGCAGTTGCTGGAGCTGGCCCGGGTGTTGAAGGGCGAGGATTCGCGCAGCTCTGGAGCCGGCGCCGATTGACCACCGCGCCCGCCCATGCCGGTCAGTGCTGGCCGGGCAGCGCCATGCGTTGCCCGGCCCGGCTTGCGCCGGCGATCGCAGGCGACAACCATGTCGGCATGGATGCCGATACCAGTGACGAAATGCTGATGCAGGCCTATGCCGCCGGCGACGCCGATGCCTTCCAGGTGCTGTACCAGCGTCATCGCAGCCTGCTGTATGGCTTCCTGATGCGTTCGCTGGGCCGGCGCGACTGGGCCGACGACTGTTTCCAGGAAACCTGGAGCCGGGTGATCCGTGCCCGAAATCGTTATCGACCTGAAGCAAAGTTCAGCACCTGGCTGCTGCAGATCGCCCACAACTTGCTGATCGACCGGCATCGCCAGCAACGTCCGCATGTACCGCTGGACCTGGTCGCCGAACCGGCCGACGACAGCGAAGGACAGCAGCAACCCGATGCCGTGCTCGACCGGTTCCAGCGCAGCCGGCGCCTGCGCGAAGCCATTGCCGCCTTGCCGGCGCAGCAGCGCCAGGCCGTGCTGCTGCGCCTGGACCAGGAGCTGGCCCTGGAGGAGATCGCCACGGTAACCGGTGTCGGCCGGGAGACGGTCAAATCCCGGCTGCGCTATGCCATGGCCAAGTTGCGCGAGGCGCTGTCATGAACCCATCCCGGCCAGAGAAACCGTCGTTGACCGCCCAGGAACAGGCGCTGGCGCAGGAGCTTGGCCAGTTGCCGGCCGGGTCACCGTCACAGGATCTGGATGCCCGCATCCTGGCCGAGGCCCGCGCCGCGGTATCGGCCACTCCGGGCGGAACAGGGCAGGCGGCACCTGGCCAGCACAATCGGGTTCGCCGCGCCAGCACCTGGCGCTGGCCGTTGCGGCTGGCCACTGCCGCGACCCTGATGCTGGCCATGGGTCTGGTCTGGCAACTGGGGTTGTCGCCGCAATCATCTTTCGAGGAGGCCGCCGATTTCCCGATCAGGATGGAACCGGCGACCCCGGCCGTGTCCGACCAGCAGCGGCATGCCCCGGCGTCGTCGCCAATGACCGAAGCCCTGGAATCGGCGCCATCCCGCCAGGCCGAATCATCCGGCGATGCCCAGTCCTGGTCGGGCCAGGCTGATGACGAACGCCCTGCGCAATCGGCCCGGCGGCGGCAGGAATCCATGTCGACACAGCGCCTGGAAACGGTTCCGGCGCCATCGCCAATGCCCCCGGTGTCGTCCCCGGCGCGGCCAATCATCGCGCCAGCGCCGGAGCCGCCGATGGAATCGGCGATGCAGGAGCAGGCACCGCGCGAGCCGCCAAGGCCGCAGGAGCCGCCCTTGCCGCCAGCCGATCCTGCAACGGCTGCCGATCCTGCAACGGCTGCCGACATCGCGCCGCTGTCGGCTCCGGTTCCGGTTCCGACGCCGACCAGTCCGGCGGTGGAACCGCCTCCGGACCCGACCGGCATTCCGACCGATCTGGACACGGCGATTCAGCAAATCCGTCGTCTGCTGGCCGCCGGCCAGACCCGGGCCGCCAAGGCGGCACTGGACACGTTGCTGGAACATCACCCAGATGCCGAGTTGCCGCCCGACCTGGCCGGCCTGCGCCACCTGTCCACGGCTGAACCCGGGCGCTGAAGGCACGCATCG